>Ga0315910_10000518_pt1 | contig 38193 bp, 25 predicted proteins | sample EdamamesoilMG_FD_204470 | JGI IMG/M metagenome (GOLD analysis project Ga0315910, IMG submission 204470) | Garden soil microbial communities collected in Santa Monica, California, United States - Edamame soil | ecosystem: Environmental > Terrestrial > Soil > Garden | place: USA: California...
TGCCGGCGATCAGGTTAAGAAGTGTCCTGGCACCGTACGCACCCGGCGGGCGTGCGGCGCCACCCGGGCTCAGGGCTTCTTGTTCAGGCGCTTGTAGTACGCGTCGATCGAATCGCGGTAGCGCGGGGGCATGTCGCCGCCGCCCTGCATGCGGAAGACTTCGCGCGCGTGCTCGGGCAGGTTGCCCCAGTTTTCGACGTCGGAGGCCGGGCGCGCGGCGGCACCGCGGCCCTCGCCCGGCGGAGCTTCGCCCGGCGTGGTCTCGCCCGGGCCCTGCGCGGCCTTGTTGCCGCGCGGCTTGCCGTTCTGCGACTGCTGCTCGGGGCCGCCGGGCTGGTCGCCGCCGGGCTTCCGGCCCTGCTTGCCGCTCGGATCCTGGCCGTCCTCGCCCTGCTCGCCCTGTTCACCCGGCTGCGGGCCGTCCGGGGTCGCTTCGCGCTGCGAGGTCATCGGGCTGCCGCCCTCGCGGCCGTCGAGCGGGCTGGGCTGGCTGCCGCCCGGCTGCGAGCTGTCGCCCGGCTGGCCGCGCTTCTGTCCCTTGCCTTGCGCGCTCTGGTTCTTCTGTCCGGACGAACCGCCGGACTTGCCCGAGGTCTTGCACAGACCCCCGGACTTCGAACCGCTTCATGTGCCGCCCGCGGAGTGCTCGTGGCCCGCGGCGAGCTCGAGGATCTTGTCGATGCCGGCGATCGCGGCCTGCGAGGACTCGCGCGAGCTCGCCAGCAGCTTGTCGATCGACTCGACCGCCTCCTTCATGCCCTGACCGGCCGCGGCGCCGCGCTTGCCGCCGGCGGCGGCGTCCTCGAGCAGGCGGTTGACCTTGAGCAGCTTCTGCTCGACCTCGCCGAACAGGCGCTCCATCTCGGCGTGCGGATCGTCCTCGGCGGCGGGCGGCGTGATGCGCACCGGCGCGGGGCCGACTTCGACCGGCTTGGGAGCCGGCTTGTCCGCGCCCTCCGGCGTCTGGGCCGGGGCCAGGCCCAGCAGCAGCGCGAAGGGGATCGGGAGCCACAGGGATGTCGGTCGCAGGGATTTCATGCTGTCGGTCTCCTACTGCTCGGTGGTCTCAGGATCGGGCAGACCCAGGCGTTTCCTGAACTTCTGGAACAGGCTGGCGGTCCGTTGGTGACGGTGGGCGAGGCGCCCGAGGTCCTCCAGGACCAGCGGATCCACGCTACCACCTTCTTCGAGTTCCGGGTGCAGGGTGCGCAGCTCGTCGAGCGCGCCGAGGTTCTCGACCTCCAGCCGCCGCAGCATCTTGAGCTCGGCCGCGTCGGGCACCAACCGTTCTTCTTCCGGCTGGTTCTCGCCCCCGCCCTGCTGGTCCTGCTCCTGCTGTTCGGACTGGTTCTGCTGGCGGCGGCGCTCCTTCTCGGTCGCCAGGGCCTCGGCCAGCCAGATCAGGCTGCGCTCGACGTCCTGCTGCAGGTACTGCACGCGCTCGCCGCTCTGCCATTCGCCGGCCTCGCCCAGCTCGCGGCCGACCTGGTCGAGGTCGCGGCCGATCTGGCCGAGCATCTCGGCGAACACCAGGCTCTCCTCGGCCTGGATCGCTTTCTGGATCTCGACCGCGCGCGCGGCCAGCGCGGTCTCGGCCTGCGAGATCTTGCGCAGGCGCAGGCGCTGCGTGTGCGTCGGCCGTTCGCTGCCCTTGCGCGCCTGGTCGACCTCGAGCGTCGCCGCCATCTGCTTCTGGTGCTCGGAGAGCAGCGCGCGCACCTCCTCGGCGATCTTGAACAGCAGCTCTTCGGCGCGCAGCTTCTGGTACTGCTCCTCTTCCTGGGCCAGCTCGCGCTCGGCCTGGCGCATCTGGCGCTCGGCCTCCTGCTCCTGGGCCTCGGCCTCGTCGAGGTCGCCCGACTCCAGCGCGCGCTGCGCCGAGCGCGCGCTCTGCGCCGCTTGTTCCATGCCGGGCGAGGGCCGGGCACCCGGGCGCTGCTTGTTGCGCTCGGCGAGCGCCAGCAGGCGCTGCTTGATCTCCTCCTGGCGGCGCGCGAGCTCCTCGGCGCGGGCCTTCTGCTCGGGGCTCTGCGGCGTGCTCGCCTGCTCGGCCGCCTCGGCCGCCTGCTCGAGCGCCTGGCGCGCCTGTTCCTGCTGCGACGAGGCCTCGGAGTTCTGGCCCTGCTGCAGCGACTGGCTGGCCTGCTGCATCGCCTGCTCGGCCTGCTCGAGCGCCTGCTCGGCGCGCTGCGCCGACTCCGCATCGAGCTTGGCCTCGCGCGCCGCCTCGCGTGCCTCGCGCGCCTCCTTGGCCAGCGCCTGCTGCTCGCGCTCGAGTTCCTTCTGCCCCGGCTGTTGCGCCTGCGCCTTGGCGGCCTCGGCGCGCGCCGCCTGGAGCGCCGCGCGCGCCTCCTCGAGCTTCTGCTGCGCGGCGGCGGCGGCGCTGGCCGCGGCTTCGTTCTGCTCGCCGCGCGCCGCCTCGGAGGCGGCCTCCTGCTGCTCGGCCGCCTGCTCGAGCGCGCGCTCGGCCTGCTGGCCGGGCGGCGTCGCGCCTTGGGGGAGCGTCGAGAGGTTCTTCGCCACGCGCCGCGCCTCGCGCGCGGCCTCGGACTGCGAGGCGCTCAAGGCCTTCTGCAGCTGGTCGAGCTCCTCGCGCCCGCGCCGCAGCGCCTCCTGCGCCGCTTCCGTGGCCTGGCGCTGTTCGACGGCGCGCTGCAGGGCCTCGGCGGCCGGCGTCTCGGGCTCCTGTCCGGGCGGCTTCGATCCGGCCCCGGCTTCGGGCGGCGCGCCGGGCGAAGGCGCCGCGGCCTTGGCGAGCTGCTCGCGCGCGGCCTCGGCCACGCGCCCGGCGGCGCTCTCGGGATCCTTGAGCGCCTCGAGCTGGCGCTGCGCCTCGCGCGCGGCGGCCGCGCTCGCGGCGCGCTCCTCCTCGGCGGCGCGCGCCAGTTCGCGCGCGGCGGCGTCCATCTGCTGCGCGGCCTGCTCGCGTTCGGCCGCCTCGCTGCCGGCCTTCTGCAGGGACTCGGCCGCGGCGCGCAGGGCCTCGGCGGTGCGGCGCGCGGTGGGGTCCTTGCTGACGCGCTGGTGGCGCTCCTCGCGCTCCTGTCCGCGCTCGAGGTCGCGCTGCGCGCCGGCGGGGTCCGAGCGCTGCGTGCGCGCGGCGTGCTCCAGCTCCTCGGCGGCGCGCGCCAGGCGGTCGGCGCGCTGCGCGGCCTCCTGCGCGCGGTCGAGCGCGGGCTGCGCGGCGCGCAGCGCCTCGAGCTCGGGCCGGCGCAGCGCCTCGAGCACGGCGCGGTCGGTCGCCTCGCGGCGGATCAGCTCGTCGAGCGCGCGCTCGAGCTCGGACAGCTCGTGCAGGCCCGACTGGCGCGCGGACTGCTCCGTGCGCGCGCGCAGCTCGGCCTGCTTCTGCGCGGCGGCGCGCAGGCGCTCCTGCAGCGCCTTCTGTTCGGGCGTGGCGCTCTCGGCGCGCAGCGCGCGGGTCTCCTCGCGCAGCTGCTTCTCCTCGTCCGCCAGCTGCGCCAGCTCCTTCTGCACCGCCTTCAGGTCGTCGAGCGACTTCTGCAGCTGGTCGAGGCTGCGCTGGTCGGTCAGGATCTCGTACAGCCGCTCGAGCGCGCGGATCGCTTCGAGCTGGGCCTCGATCGACTGCGCCGAGAGCCCCGACTCCAGCGACTCGCGCGCGGTCGCCATCAGTTCCTCGAGCGTGCGCGCGCCGGGCGTGGTGCCGCGCGCGTTCAGGTGCGTCAGGCCCTGGCGCAGGAGTTGGGCGGCGTGCGTGCGGCCTTCGCTCTCGTAGCGCGCGGCGAGCACCTCCATCGTCTGCTTGAGGCGCGCCAGCTGGCGCAGCAGCAGCGCCTGGTCCTCGGCCAGGCCGCTGCGCTCGCGCGCGTTGTGCTCCTGCGCGCGGAGCGTGGCCGCCGTGAGGGCCAGGCCCAGACAGCCGACAACCGCCAGCCGGCGTAGGTGCGCGAGGTGCATGTCATTTCTCCTTGAGGGCCGCCTTGGTCCGTTCCTGCAGCGTCTTCTGTCCTTGGAGCAGATCGCGTGCGAGGCCCAGCACCGATTGGAAATTGTCCCACTCGGCGAGCATCCCGAGCAGCCGTTCCAGTTTGTCGAGTGCAAGACGTTCGTGGGTCGAGGCTTCTTGGAGGGCGGCGTGCATGCCGTCGCGCTCGGTGGCGGTCTGGGCGCGCTGGAGGGCCTCGGCGGCCGCGCGCGTGTCGTCCTCGGACAGCTCCAGCGCCAGGCCGACGATCGCCACCAGCTTGCCCGACAGGGCGGTCTGGCCCTGCTCGCCGCGCGCGCGGGCGGCCGCCAGCTCGCGCCAGGGGGCGGGGTCGAAGCCGCGGCGCGTGGCGAGGGCCAGGCGCTGGTCGAGGAACTCGAGCAGGTCCGCGGCGCGCTCGTCGAGGCGCGCGTAGAGCACGGTCTCGAGCAGCGCCGCCAGCTCGCGCGCCAGGCTGCGCGCCTCGGCGTGGGCGCGGCGCTGGCCGATCGTCACGCCGCCGATCTCGCCCTCGGCGCCCTCGAGTTCGAGCTGGTCGCTCTCGAGCACCGCCAGGAGTTCGCCGGTGCGGCGCGCCTTGTCGCGCTGCAGTTCGACCAGCGCGTTGACCTGCGTCTGCACGCGCGCCAGGCGGTCCTGCAGCCGGCGCACGAACTCGTCGGTGCTGACCACGCGCACGCGCAGCGCGCTGGTGCGGCCGACGCGCGCCTCGGGCGTGCGGTTGTCGCGCGCGCGCACGCCGACCAGGAACTGCTGGCCCTCGAGCGCGGCGGCGGCGTCCGGCGCGGGCTCGGCTCCCGGCGCGGGGGGCGTCGCTTCGGCCCCGGCGGGCTGCGCCGGCTCGGCCAGGCGGTCGACCTCCAGGCGCAGGCCGCCGACGGCCGCGAAGCGCGCCGGCGTGCCGCGCGCGCCCTCGCTGCGGCGCTCGGCCTCGGCCGCGCGCTCCTCGGGGCTCAGCAGGCGCCACTCCAGCGGCCGCTCGGCGACCGCCGCGCCGCGCGCGTCCTCGGCGGCGTTCTCGACGGTCCAGACCAGCTCGGCGATGCCGTAGTCGTCCTCGGCGCGCGCGCGCAGCGCGATCAAGCCGCCACGCAGCGTGTCGACCTCGCTGCGCGCGGGCGCGATCAGCTCGACCTCGGGCGCCTTGTCGTCCAACACCGAGACGGCGAACAGGCCCGGGTCGGGGTTGGCGAGGCCGCTGTCGTCGGCCAGCTCGAAGCGGTAGCGCAGCGCGGCGTCGACGCGCAGCTCGAAGCCGAGCCCGGCCTGTTCGCCCTGCTCGCCGGCGCGGGCGGGGAACGGCAGCTCCTCCAGCGGCAGGGCGCGGTCCTCGGGCAACAGACGCACCGAGCCGCGCGCAGCGCGCGGCGTGGGCAGGATGTGCACCGTCAGCTGCGAGCCCTGCAGCACCTCGACGTCGCGGTCGAACTCGAGCCGCTCGGGCAGGCCCGAGTAGGCCGGCGGACGGATGCGCACCGCCAGCGCCTCGACGTCCGGGGGCTGCAGCACGCTCAGCCGCACCCACGGGATCTGGTCGTCGTCGTCGCCGCCGGTGCAGTAGAACTCGGTGTCCTCCTGCAGCGAGCGCAGCAGCGTGCGGAACACCGGGCCGCCGGTCGAGGCCAGCACGGCGCGCTCGCCGTCCTTGAAGTGCAGGTGCACCTCGTCGGGCACGACGCCGACCGCGCGCACGATCAGCGGCACGTCGCTGCCGCGCGCCACGCGCAGGCGGATCTCGGCCGGCTCGGCGCCGTCCGCCGGCTCGAAGGCCTCGGGTTGCACGCTGCCGGGCAGCGGCACCTCGACCAGCAGCTGCGTGCGCCGCGGCCAGGGCCGGTCGCCCCCGAAGAGCCGCTCGAGGAAGATCGACGCCGCCCCGGCGTTGAGCGCCAGCACCAGCGCGACCGCCAGCGACACGGCCGCCCCGGTCAGCGCCCGGCGCCGCGGGCCGCGCGGGTCGAGAACCGGCGCCAGCTCGAGCGTCGCGGCGCGCTGCTCGGCGCGCTCCAGGAGGCGCGCGACCAGCTCGGGGTCGCCGCTGCCCGGCGGCAGCGGCCGCGCGTCGCCGAGCTCGACCGCGCTGACCAAGAGCTGGCGCAGCTCGGGGTGCGCGCGCTCGATCAAGACCGCCAGCTCCGCGCGCCGCGGCACGCGCCGCAGCGGCCGCACCAGCTCGCGCACGATCAACAGGCCCGGCACCAGCGCCAGCACCGTCAGGTGGATCCAGCGGATGCCGCTCGGCACGTGCAGCAGCCAGTCGACCAGGAAGGCGACCAGCAACCAGGCCGCGGTCGCGCCGGCGACGGTCGCCAGGCCGTGCATCCAGACGTAGCGCACCAAGCGCCCGCGCAGCTCGGCCAGCAGGCGGTCGATGTGCGGCGTCGGGCGCTCCGTCGGGAGCTGCGGGGCGCTCGCGGCGGGTGCAGGGACGGTGGGCGGCATGGGGGGCGTCAGCGCTGGAAGATCGGCAGGAAACGGTAGGGGATCTCGAGGATCAGCACCGCCGAAGCCGTGCCGTAGGCCAGCCCCGGCCCGACGTCGTTGGGCCAGGAGCCGTCGGGCAGCTGGTTCGCGAGCAGGGTGGCGCGCAAGGTCTCGAAGTACGGCTCCCAGTAGGGCGAGCCGGCGGTGTACATCGCCTGCACGCCGTAGTAGTGACCGTACCAGAAGAAGTAGTGGCCGCGCGCGGCATGGTCGCGGTTGAAGCCCGCCAGCTGGCGCGCCAGGTAGTCGAGGCCCTTCTTGATCAGCTCGTCGGAGTAGACGCCCAGGCCGTTGAGCGCCGTGACGCCCGCCGCGGTCAGCGCGAAGGACGAGCGCGAGCCGCCGTCGCGCTGGTAGCGGAAGGTGCCCAGGCCGTCGTGGTCGCCGCCGTAGCCGAAGTCCTGCGTGACGGCCGACTCGACCACGTAGCGCGCGGCGCGGTCGACGGTCGCCTTGGGCACGCGGATGCCGATGTTGCGCGCCGCGCGCAGCGCCAGCACCTGGCACACGACCACCGACATGTCGGACTCGGGCGAGTAGGGCTCGTAGCGCCAGCCGCCCTCCTCGTTCTGCGACTGGACGATGAAGTCGATCGACTTCTGCAGCGCGGCGCGCACGTCCGCGCGCGGCGTCATGCCGCAGATCTCGGCCAGGAACAGCGTGGCGAAGGCGTGGTCGTACATGCGCGTGCCGGAACGCGTGATGTAGCCGTCGTCCTGCACGCAGGAGAGCACGAAGTCCAGCGCCTGCTCGACCTGCCGCCCGTAGCGGCCGCGGCCGGGCACATGGCCGCCGGCCATGAAGGCCATGCCGGCCAGCGCCGTGACGCCCAGATGCCCGCGGCCCTCGGCGGTGAACTTGAAGTCGTTGTATTGCTTGTAGCCGATCAGCGCGACCCAGCTGCCGTCCTCGGCCTGGTGGTCGGCCAGCCAGGCCAGGCCGCGCTCGACGGCGCGCGCCTGCTCCTCGGTGACGACGATCGCGCCGGCGGCGGCGGCTCCCGCGGCGCGCGCCTCCTGCTGCGCGCGGGAGCCCTGCGCCGCCGCCGGGGCGGGGCCGGCGAGCGTCAGCGTGGCGAGGAGGAAGGGCAGCATCGCGGGGGTGCTCAGCGCTGGAAGATGGGCAGGAAGCGGTAGGGGATCTCGAGGATCAGGACGCCCATCGCCGTGCCGAACGCCGGTCCGGGTCCGGTGTCGTTGGGCCAGCAACCCTCGGGCTTCTGGTTCGCGAGCAGCGTCGCGCGCAGCGTCTCGAAGTACGGCTCCCAGTAGGGCGAGCCGGCGGTGTACATCGCCTGCACGCCGTAGTAGTGGCCGTACCAGAAGAAGTAGTGGCCGCTGGCGGCGTGCTGCGAGTTGAAGCCCGCCAGCTGGCGCGCCAGGTAGTCGAGGCCCTTCTTGATCAGCTCGTCGGAGTAGACGCCCAGGCCGTTGAGCGCCGTGACGCCCGCCGCGGTCAGCGCGAAGGACGAGCGCGAGTGCTGGTCGCGCTGATAGTGGAACGTGCCCGGCCCGTCCGTGTCGGAGCCGAAGAGGCCGCCCATCTCGCGTGTCACGGCCGAGTCGACCACGTAGCGCGCGGCGCGGTCGACGGTGGCCTTGGGCACGCGGATGCCGATGTTGCGCGCGGCGCGCAGCGCCAGCACCTGGCACACGACGATCGACATGTCGGACTCGACCGCGTAGGGCTCGTAGCGCCAGCCGCCCTCCTCGTTCTGCGAGCTGACGATGAAGTCGACCGCCTTCTGCAGGCCCTTGCGCACGTCCTCGCGGTGCGTCATGCCGCAGATCTCCGCCAGGAACAGCGTGGCGAAGGCGTGGTCGTACATGCGCGAGCCCGAGCGCGTCAGGTAGCCGTCCTCCTGCACGCACGACAGCACGAAGTCGAGGCCCTTCTCGACCACCGGGCCGTACTTGCCGCGGCCGGGCAGGTGCCCGCCGGCCAGGAAGGCCATGCCCGCCAGCGCGGTGACGCCCAGGTGTCCCTTGTCGTCGGAGGTGAAGCGGTAGCTGTTGTTGACCTTGTAGCCGATCTTCGCGACCCAGCTGCCGTCGGCCGCCTGCTCGCGGGCCAGCCAGGCGAGACCGCGCTCGACGGCCTGCACCTGCTCGTCGGTGACCACGATCGCGGCGCGCGCGTCGGGGTCCTCGCGCTGCGGCGCGAACGCTGCCCCGGCGTCCACGGGGTACGCCGCCGGCGCCGCGAGCGCGGCCCAGGTCGTCAGGTGCAGCAGCATCATTTCAGGAACTCCAGCCGGTTCTTCAGCCGCAGGGCGAGCACGCCGCCCCAAGGATACAACCCCAACTGGTCGGCCTTGTCGACCGTGCGCGGGTCGAGCGCGCGCGGCGGCTCGCGCAGCACGCCGCTCTGGCGGTCGAAGAGCGCCAGGTGCGTGCTGTGGCTCTGCGTGCCGGCGCGCTGGCGCAGCAGCACCGAGAAGCCCAGCGCCACGCTGCTCTCCGACCACGCGGGCGCGGGCAGGAAGGCCGGCTGCCAGTCGCGGTGCGGCACGCCCAGGCCCTGGCTCCACAGCTCGCCGCGCTCGAGGTCGACGGCGCGCACGCGCGCCTCGCCGTTCTGCGAGTTCGAGACCACCAGCACCAGCGGCGAGCTCAGGCGCGTGCGGCCCTCGGGCTGCGTGCCGACGATGCGGTCCTCGGGCGCGAACCTCACGTTGAGAATGGGCGCCACGGCGCCGATCGAGGTCGAGAGCTCGTACAACCCGAGCTGCGGCATCTGCACGTTGGGGCCCGGGGCGGTCTTGAGCAGCAGGTAGGTCTTGTCGGCGGTCTGCAGCACGTCGGTCACGTAGCGCTTGTCGCTGGCCACGTCGCCGACCGCAATCTTCCACACGCGCTGGCCGTCGACGAGCGAGTGGCACAGGATCTGGTTGAAAGCCGGCAGGCTCGGCTCGGGGATGCGCGGCACGATCAGCCGCTCGCCCTCGATCCAGGCCTGCTGCACGATGCGCGGGTTGGCGGGGATGTCGAGCTCCCAGTCGAGCAGCCGCCGGCCGGTGAACAGGTCGCGCACGCGCACGCCGCGCTGGCCGACCTTGGGCAGCGACACGACGCGCGTGGCGCTCAACAGCGGCTCGCGCTGGAACTCGTGCGGCTGCGGACCGTCCTGCCACAGCGCCGCGCCGCTCCAGGGCTCGAAGGCGTAGCTGCGCACGCCGTCGTCGGTGGTCACGGTCAGCAGCGCCACGCCGCTGGCGTGCGCCAGGTGCATCTGGCGCGGCGTGGCGCCCGGCACCGGCCAGCTCCAGACCTCCTCGCCCTTGTGCGTGTCGACGCCGACCAGCGCGTCGGCCATCGCCACCAGCAGGCGGCCGCGCGTGAACAGCACGTGGTCGCGCCAGGGCCCTAGCACCGGCGTGTCGATCGGGCCGCCGCTGTGCGGCAGCGCGTAGTTCCAGCGCCGCGCGAGGTGCGTCGGTTCGAGCGCGTAGATCGCCGCCGCGCGCCGCCCGCCCTGGCTGGGCACGCAGTAGCCGACGATCAGGTCCTCTCCGCCGCCTTCCGCGGCCGGGACGCGGCCCAGGTGCTCGAACTCGCCCATCAGGCGCGCCTCGTCCTGCGCGACCAGCCCGGGACCGAAGCGCGCCGGCGCGGGCTCGACGGCGGCCGGCGTGTGCGCCTCGTAGTCGGCGACCAGCTCGGCCAGCCGGCGACCGGCGTGCACGCCCGTGTCGGCGCGTCCGTCGGGTTGGGCCTCGGCCAGGGCGCGCACCAGGCCGGCGGCGAGCTCCTCGGCGCCGGCGGCGCGCGCGGTGTCGGCCAGGCGCAGGCACAGCGCCAGCTCGCGCGGCAGCGCGGCGCGCGGAGTCCAGCCCGGCGCCAGCTCGTGCTGCAGGATCGTGGCGACGTCCGCCAGCCGGCCCTCCTCCTGGGCCCAGTCGAGGCGCGCGTCGTTGGCGCGCCGCGCGGCACCCGAGTAGGGGAAGCGCCGCGACAGGGACTCCAGGCGCTCGCGGTCGCGCGCCGCCAGCGCCACCGACAGCTCCTGCTCGGCCTGGGCCTCGAAGGGTTCGTAGCCGGCGCGCTGGCCGCCGCGCAGGAGCTCGCCGATGCGGCGCGTCGCGCGCTCGCCGACCGTCGACTCGACCAGCCCGACGTCCGCGTGCTCGGCCAGCAGGCGGTGCAGCAGCACGAACTCGCGCGGCGTGTCGCGCCGCAGCAGCGCCGTTCTCTCGCGCGCCAGGAGCGTCCAGACCGGCACCGGCAGCTCGATCGGCACCAGGTTGGGGCGCGACTCGGCGCCGATCACCGGCTCGAAAGCGAAGGGCAGCTCCTCGGGGCGCAGCTCGGGGCCGGCGTTCGGCGCCGGCAGCGGCGCGGCGTGCAGCGGATCGCACAAGAGCGAGAGCTCGCCGCAGTGCTGGTCGAGCAGCGCGTAGAGCTCCTCGGGCTCGGCCAGGCCGGCCACGCCTGTCGGCCCGCCGCGGCGCCGCGCCAGCGCGAGCTCCTCGAGCAGCGTGTCGCGCAGCTCCTCCGCGCCGGGCGCGAGCGTGCGCGCGCGCGCCAGCGCCAGGGCCGCCTCGCGCGTGTCCGCCAGGGCCGCGAACAGGCGTGCCTGCGAGCGCAACACACGGTGGAGTTCGGCGCCGATCTCGGACGCCAGCGCCCCCTCGCCGCCGCCCAGCGCGCGCTCGAGCACGCCGCGCGCCTCGTCGAGGCTGGCGCGCGCGGCCGAGGCCTGGCCGGGCGTCGCGCGCTCGTACTCGCCGCGGTTGGCGAGCAGCCGGCCCAGGCGCAGCGCCAACCCCGCGTCGGCGGGCGCGGCCGCAGCGGCGGCGCGCGCGCGCTGCACGAGCACGCCCCAGTCGAAGTACCCCGTCGCGCGCCGGTTCGAGAGCACGAACAGCTCGCGCTCGTGGACCAGGATGTTGCCGTCGCCGCGGCTGACGCCCCACTCCAGGCCGGTGTCGACCGGCCGGCCGCTGAGCGTGTCGAGTGTCAGGCAGCGCGTCTCGAGCGGCAGCACCAGCCGGTCGTCGGCCAGCACGGCGAAGGGCCGCGGGTCGTCGCGGTCGAGCTCCTCGTGCTCGAAGATCCAGCTGCGCGTCAGCGGCGCGGCGCGCGCCAGGCCGGCGGGGGAGCGCAGCGCCATCACGCGCCGGCCCGCCAGGTAGAGCGTGTCGCCGCGCGCGCCGATCAGCTGGTCGAAGTCGGCGTCCTGCTGGCCGGCGAGCACGTCGAGCTGGTCGCCGCCGCGCGAGCGCGCGTCGTTCGAGAGCGTCCAGGACAGCACCCCGCTCTCCAGGTCGACGCCGACCAGGTGGTAGGAGTCGACCGGGGCCGCGAGCACCGCGTCCTCGGTGATCAGCGGCGGCTGGTTGCTCCACACCACCGGCCGCAGCGTCGCGTCCATGTTGCGGTTGCGCGGCAGCGGGATCTGCGGGTAGAGCGTCACCCAGTGCACCTCGCCGGTGTACAGGTCGAGCGAGGCCAGGGCGCCCAGCTGCGTCAGCGCCACCACGCGCGCGCCGCGCACCGCCAGCTGCGGCGCGCTGAACTCGCGCTGCGGCCGGCCGAACATGTTGAGCTCGCGCTGGCCCGAGATCACGTCGGTCGACCAGAGCAAGGACCCCGTGTCGAGGTCGAAGCAGGCGACGTGGTAGTCGATGCGGCCCTGCATGCGGTAGCAGGGCACCAGGAGACGCGAGCCGGCGATCACCGGCGGGCCGGCGACGCTCATGCGCTCGACGAAGCCGCCCGCGTCGCCGTCCCAGTCGGGCGGCGGCAGGTGGTTCCACAGCGGCGCGCCCGTGGCGGAGTCGAAGGCGAACAGCCGCCGGTCGGGGATGATCTTGGTGATCTGGATGTCGCGCTGCAGGCTCTGGTTGTCGATGAACGTCACCGGGATCTGCAGCGCGGCGACGACCACGCGCTCGTCGGCGGCCGGGGCGATGCGCGCGTCGCGCACGTCGAGGCCCTTCTCGAACTCGTCGCGCCGGCTGCGCGTCAGCGCCGACCAGCCCGGCGGCTCCTCGCTCTTCCAGCGCAGCGCCCCGGTGTAGGCGTCGAGCGCCAGCACGCGCAGCGAGGTCGAGACGAACAGCGTGTTGCCCGCGCGCGCGGGCAGCAGGTTGGGCCGGCCCTGGTTGGCGAAGGGGTGCGCGGGCAGCATGCAGGGCTCGTACCAGGCGTCCGCGTCGCGGCCCGGCGGCCGGCGCGCGCCGGCCGAGCCGGGGTGGTCGCCCGTTTGGTTGCCCTGGGCGGCCTCGAGCGCCGTCAGCGCCGTGGCCACGCGCCGCGCGATCGCGTCGCGCTCGGCCGCGTCGAGCAGCTCGGACGGCCGCAGGCTCTCGAGCGCCTCGTTCCAGTCGCGCGCGCTCGCCAGCTCGAGCTCGCCGCGCTCCAGGGACAGCGCCAGGCCGTGACCCCAGGCCGCCAGCGCCTCGCCGGTGTGCGCCTGCTCCCACTCCAGGTCGCCGAGCAGCCAGGCCGCGCGGCGCGCCGAGCGCGTCAGCGGGTAGCGCCGCGCCACTTCCCACAGCGCGCGCCGGCCCAGGCGTTCGCGCGCGCGCTCGAGCGCGGCGCGCGCGTCGGCTTCGTGGCGCGTTCGATACAGCGCGCGCGCCTCGTTGGGCAGGCCGAAGAGCAGCGCGCGCGCGCGCTGCGCGGCGCCGTAGTGCGTCGGCTCGCTGGCACTCTGGCCGTTGTTGAGCCGCGCCAGCTCGGGGCCGAGCACGTCGGCGGCGTGCTCGTCGAGCAGCTCCTGCAGGCCGTCGAGCGCCTCGCTCCAGCGCTGCGACTGCACGTGCCCGCGGATCTCGTCCAGGCGCCAGCGCGCCGCCTGCGTGTCGCGGATGCGGAAGGGGCGCGGGTCGAAGTCCTGCTCGGCGGCCGGTGCCGTGCTGCCGGGCTGCTGCGCGGCCGCCGCGCCGGGGGACAGCCGGGCGGCGAGCAGGGCGGCGAGCACGAGCAGGGAGGTTCGCACGCGCGGCTCCTAGACCAGCTCCCAGCGCTTGCGCAGCACCCATTCGAGGCCGAGCAGCAACAGCGCGCCGGCCAGCGTGTACCAGTTGTCCCAGGCGTCCTCGAGTTCCGAGGAGATCGCCTCGCGGCGCTCCTCGCGGCCGGGGAACTCGTCGGCCAGCTCGTCGATGCGGCCGAGCTCGAGCGCCCGCCCGCCGCTGGTCGAAGCGACCACCGCCAGCGTCGCCGGGTCGGGCGAGGGGTCGGCGTTCTCGCGCGAGGGCAGCACGACCTCGAACTCCGCGCTCGCCACGCGCTGGCCCTCGACTTCGACCCAGGCGCTGTGCAGACCGGTGCGCTCGGCCTCGAAGGAGGCGCGGTACAGGCCCGGGCGCTCGGGCACCAGGTCGAGCTGCAGCGGGCCGGCGCGGCCTTCGCCGTCGGAGAGCTGCACCTCGAGCTTGGGCTGGTCGGCGGGCCGGTAGTCCTCGTCGAGCACGCGCGCTTCGAGCGTGATGCGTTCGTCGAGGTTGTAGCGCGCGCGCTGCGCGTCGAGCTGCACGCGCCGGTCGCCGCTCTTGAGCCGGCCCAGCGCCACCCAGCGGATCGCGTTGCGCCAGAAGCGCTCGTGGTAGCGGTCGCCGTAGCGGTAGCGCCACATCCAGGTCGCGTCGACCGCCAGGAACAGCGTGCGGCCCGCCGGGTAGTAGCCGCCGACCAGCAGCGGGTGGCGGCCGTGCGTGTTGCCCAGCTCGGGGTGGCGCAGCAACACCGTCGCGCCGGGCTTGCTGCGCACCACGGGCGTGTACCAGTAGAAGCCGCGCAGTCCGCCGGTCTCCTCCCACAGCTCGCGGTTGGCGCGCACGTCCTGCACCAGGCGCACCACCTCGTGCGGGTGCGCGGCGTCCTCGAGGCGCGGGCGGAACTCGACCGTGGTGTCGCCGAGGAAGCCCGCGCCGCCCGCGGGCTCGAGCACCACCGGCAGCAGCTCCTCCAGCGGCGTGCCGGCGAAGGCGCGCGGGTTGTCGAACTCGCCCGCGCCGAGGATCAGGCCCCCGCCGCGCTCGACGAACTCGCGCAGCGAGGCCATGAACTCCTCGCAGCGCGAGGGGTCGGGCGAGACCGCGTAGGGGTTGACGTCGCCCAGGATCACCACGTCGTAGTGCTCGAGCAGCTCCTTGCGCGCGGTCGGCACGGCGGTCAGCGCCGGGCGGCCCTTGGTGCTCTCCTGGCGGAAGTCGGGCGTCGCCGAGAGCAGGTAGCACTGCACCTCGAGGTTGGCGTCGGCGCGCAAGAGCAGGTTCTTGAGGTAGCGGTACTCCCAGCGCGGGTAGGCGTCGACGTACAGCACGCGGATCTTCTCGGGCGTCACGTGCACCGAGAACTCGACCGCGTTGTCGTCGCGCAGCGTCTCGTCGGGCAGCGGCGGCACGGAGACGCGGAAGCGCCGCTCGCCGCCGCGCCCCTCGGCCGGCTGCGCGGGCGCCACGAGCACGACCTTGGTGCCGGCCTCGCCCAGCTCGGTCTCCTCCTCGGCCACGGGACGGCCCTCGCGCTCGCGCCCGAGCTCCTCGAGCACCACGCGGCCGGTCCCGCCCGCCGCCAGGCCGCGCGCCGAGACGCGCACGCTGACCTCGACGTCGTCGCCGTCGAGCACCGTCGCCGGCACCTCGGCGATCTCGACCACCACGTTGCGCTCGGGGCGCGTGTCGCCGACCACCAGCGTGTGCACCGGGATCAGCGCCGCCGCGGCGCCGCGCGCCGCCTCGGTCGGGCCCAGGCCGCCGTTCGAGCGGCCGTCGGAGACGATCACGATGTCGGTGACGTGCCGGCCGCGGCTGGAGGCCAGCACCTGTTGCAGCGCGTCGCCCAGGTGCGTGGCGTGGCCGCGCGCCGCGAGCTGCGCCAGCGCGGGGAGCGGCTCGGCGTTCTCGGCGAAGCGCGCCAGGCGCGTCACGTAGCCGCCTTCCTCGAGCAGCGGCAGGAGCTCGCGCTCGAGCGCGGCGCGCGCCAGTTCGCTGCGCGTGCGCTCGGCGGGCGTCAGGCCGGTCGCGTCCGCCAGGCGGCGGCGCACGCCCTCGTCGCCCGAGTAGACGTCGCGGCGCTGCATGCTGGCCGAGTCGTCGACCAGGATCAGCACCTCGGCCGGCTTGACCTCCTCGCGGCGCTTGATGAACACCGGCCGCGCGATCACCGCCAAGAGCAGCAGCAAGGCCAAGAGGCGCAGGCCGGTCAGCGTCGCGCGCCGACCGGTCGACAGCGGCTCGCGCGCGTAGCCCAGCCAGGCGAAGAGCGCCACGCCGGGCAGGATCAGCAGCACGATCACCCAGGCTTCCGGGCGGTCGAGCAGCGTGAAGGACTCGCGCAGACCGGTCTCGCTCTCGGGGTTCATCGGCGCACCTCCCGTCGGCGGCCGAGGAAGGCGGCCCACAGCGTCTCGAACATCAGCAGCGCCAGCGCCGCCCAGGCCAAGCCGCGCCACAGCTCGCCGCGCTCGGGGCGCTGCTCGGCGGCCGAGCCGCCGGCCTGCGCCTGCTCCAGCGGCACCAGCGCGCGGTGCAGCGCGCTCAGCTCGCGCGGGTCGAGCCGGTCGAGGTCGCCCTCGCGCGCGTCGAGCTGCACGGCGAAGGACAGCGGCGCCGCGCCCTCGGCCAGGATGCGGTACAGCCCGGCGCGCTCGGTCTCCTTGCCCGGCACGGCCGGCAGGCGCCAGCGCCGGCCCTCGCCCAGGTCCTGCGCCGCGCCGTCGAGCGGCCGGCGCGTGCCGTCGGGACGCGCGAGCTCGAGGCTGCGGGGAAACTGCGTCACCTCGGCCGTCAAGGGCTCGCCGGGGGCCACGTTGCGCGGCGCGAACTCGCGGCGCGCCGCGTGGCGCACGAGCTCGTGCACCAGCGGCACCAGCGTGCGCGGCGACTCCGCCAGGCGCGACCAGCGCGGCGAGATCGTGGTGGTCCAGAGCAGCACGCGGCCGCGGTCGTAGCTGCGCTCGACCAGCGCCGGCGCGTGCGCCAAGTCGTCGAAGCTCGCCAGCACCTGCGCGTCGGGCAGCGGGCGCGTGGCGATGAACTCGTAGACCGGTACCTCGGTCAGCAGGGCTTTCCAGCGTTCGTCGGCGAAGAAGCTCAGCACCGGGTGCTCGGCCTGGAAGCTGCCGACGCGGTAGTACTCCTCGCGCCGCGAGCGCACCGCGGTGTGCTCGCCGAGTTCGGCCGGCATCAGCCCGCTGCCGTCGCGCGCGAAGAGGCGCGTGTTCCAGGCCGCCGGGTTGACCGTCGGGCCCAGGCTGACGATCAGCCCGGCACCCTGCGCGACCGCGCGCTCGAGCGGCTCGACCGCCGCGGCGGGCAGGCTCTCGACGTCGGCCAGCCAGATCACGTCGTAGCCCAGGTTCTTGAACTCGGGCGTCGCCAGCAGATCGGGCGACGCGTCGCGCACCTCGAAGGCCGTCGGCTCGCGGCCGGGTGCGGCGTCGTCCGCCAGCGGCTCGAGCACCGCGCGCGCCAGGCCGATCTCGTCCTCCTCGAGCGTCGCGCCGGGCGAGCCGTTGACCAGCAGCACCGCGATCGGCGGCGGGACGGGCAAGACGTGCTGGCGCTGGTCGTCGACCGGCAGCCGGTCGCCTTCGAGGCGCGCGCCGAGGACGTGCTCGCCGGGCCGCTCGAAGACCACCTGGAAGGTCGCCTGCGCGCGGCCGCGCGCGGGCACGTCGACCAGCTCGACCGGGCGGCGCTCGCCGTCGATCTCGAGGATCACGCGCACGCCGTGCTTGGTCGAGGCGCCGTGGTTGAGCACCTCGACCGCGATGTCGCAGGGCAGCCCGGCGCCGAGCAGCGTGCCCAGCGGCTCGAGCGCGCCGATGCCCAGGTTGGCGGGTTGCGCCTGGCTGGCGCCGAAGTCCTCGACCAGCACGCGCACCGAGAGCGCCGCCAGCGCGTCGAGCGCTTCGAGCAGCGCCGGGCGGCCGCCCGAGGCAGAGGCCGGGGCCCCGGCGGGCGGCGTCTCGTCGCGCGCGGCGAGGCGTTCGGCCCCGCTGCGCGGCGCGGACGCGGCCTGGCCGAGCTCCTCCTCGGCGCGGAACGCGCGGCGCTGCAGGTCGGTCAGCAGGCGCACCTCGAGGGTGCTCGATCCCGCGCCGCCGGCGTCCTCGCGCGCGTACTGCAGCACTTCGCCCAGCGCGCTCGCCAGCTCCAGCGGCTCGTCGGCCGGCGCGCTCAGCGTGTCGAGCACCGAGAGCGCCTGGTCGGGCGTGGTCCACGAGAGCAGCTTGGGCGTCCCGGTGCACAGCACCAGGCGCACGCGGTCGCCGCGGCCGGCGTCGAGCTCGCGGATCAGCGCGCGCGCGCGGTGCAGCGCCTTCTCGAAGCTGGTTTCGACGCCCTCGCGCCAGCCCATCGAGGCCGAGCCGTCGACGAGCAGCACCAGGTCGCGCCGGCTCTCGACCAGGCCGGCCAAGGGGCTGGCGGCGCCGGTGAAGGGCCGCGCCACCGCCAGCGCGAGCAGCGCGACGGCCGCCATGCGCAGGAAGAGCAGCAGCAGGTTCTCCAGCTGCACCCGCCGGCGCGTCTTGCGCCAGGCGGCCTGCACGAAGCGCATCGCGGCCCAGCGCAGCGGCTTGTGCCGCTGGCGGTTGAGCAGGTGGATGATCAGCGGGATGCTGACCAGCGCCAGCCCGGCGAGCAGGCCGGCGTTGACGAAGCCGCCCAAGGCGCCCATCAGCGCCGTCCTCCGCGCGCGCGCGCCATGCGCCGTGCGAGGTAGGTCGAGAGCGCGGCGTCGACGCCCTGGTCGGTCGGCAGCGGCACCCAGTCGAGCGACAGGCTGGCGGCGGCGCGCGCCAGCTCCTTGTTGTGGCGGCCGAGCTCCTCGAGGTAGGCCTCGCGGATCGCGCGCGGGTCGATCTTCAGGCTGCCGGTGGCCTCGAGCCCGTCGAGCTTGAGCAAGCCCTGCAGGTCGAAAGAGGTCTCCTGCGGGTCGAGCACCTGGAACAGCACCGGCTCGTGGCCGGCGTGGCGCAGGCGGCGCAGGCCGGAGACGATGCGCTCGGGCTCGTCGAAGAAGTCCGAGAACAAGCACACGATGCCGCGCTGCTTGATCTTGGGCGAGATCCACTCGATCACGTTGCCGACGCCGGTCGGACCGCTGGGCTCGGCCGCTTCGAGCGTGGTCAGGATGTTGCGCAACTGCTGGGCGCCGTTGCCGGGCGGCACCTTGGCGCGCATCGCCTGGTCGAAGACCACCAGGCCGGCGGTGTCGCGCACTTGCAGCACCAGGTGCGCGATCGCGGCGGCGCACCAGCGCGCGTAGTCGAGCTTGGTCCAGTCGAGCGAGCCGTAACCCATCGACTCCGAGGCGTCGACCAGCAGGTGGCAGACCAGGTTGGTCTCCTCGACGTACTGCTTGACCACCAGCCGGTCGTTGCGGCCGAAGACGCGCCAGTCGACGCGCCGCAGCTCGTCGCCGGGGACGTACTCGCGGTGCTGCGCGAACTCGACCGAGCTGCCGAGGTGCGGCGAGCGGTGGTGGCCGGCCATGAAGCCCTCGACGACCGTGCGCGCGACCAGCGCGAGGTCGGACAGGCGGTCGAGCACCGCCGGATCGAGGGCCCGGGCCGCGGCGGCCATGGCTCAGCTCCGCGCGCTCGTGACGCCGGGCAGGCCTTGGCCGATGCCGGCGCCCGGGTCGACCTCCTTGACCAGCCGATCGATGATCGTGTCGGGCGTGATGCCCTCGGCCGCGGCCGAGAAGTTGGTGACGATGCGGTGGCGCATCACCGGGTGCACGACCGCGCGCACGTCTTCGATCGAGACGTGCGTGCGGCCCGCGAGCGCGGCGTGCGCCTTGGCGCCGAGCACCAGGAACTGGCTGGCGCGCGGGCCCGCACCCCAGGTGACCCAGTCCTTGAGGAAGGCCTGCTGGCCGTCGCCCTTGACGCGCGTGCCGCGCGTCAGCGCCAGGATGTAGTCGAAGACGTGGTCGCTGATCGCGATCGCGCGCACGGCCTGTTGCAGCTCGGCGAGCTCGGCCCCGCCGACGACCTTCTTGGGCTCGGCGCTCGTGCCGCCGGTGGTGCGGCGCAGGATCTCGCGCTCCTCGTCGAGGCTCGGGTAGCCGACCTGCACCAGGAACATGAAGCGGTCGAGCTGCGCCTCGGGCAGCGGGTAGGTGCCTTCCTGCTCGATCGGGTTCTGCGTGGCGAGCACGAAGAAGGGTTCGGGCAGCGGGTGGCGCTTGCCGCCCGAGGTCACCTGGCGCTCGTTCATCGCCTCGAGCAGCGCAGCCTGCGTCTTGGGCGGCGTGCGGTTGATCTCGTCGGCCAGCACCACGTTGGCGAACAGCGGGCCCGGCGCGAAACGGAAGGAGCGCGCGTTGGTCTCGGGGTCGATCTGCAGGAGCTCCGTGCCGGTGATGTCGCTGGGCATCAGGTCGGGCGTGAACTGGATGCGCGCGAAGCTCAGGTCGAGCGTGCGCGCGAGGCTCGAGATCATCAGGGTCTTCGCCAGACCCGGCACGCCGACCAAGAGGCAGTGGCCGCGGGTCAGGATCGCCAGCAAGAGCTCGTCGAGCACCGCGTCCTGGCCGACGATCACCTGGTGCAGCTCGCGCTTCATGTCCGCGTGCACGGCACGCAGGCGCTCCAAGGAAGCTTCGATTCGGACGGAGGCTTCGGTCATGGCTCGGGCTCGGTCGGGGCAGGGCCTGGGCGGCGGGCCGGAGGGGCTCCGGGCCGGGCTCGGCGGGGTGGGTTGTCGGGCCGGCGGGGGGCGCGCCTTCCTCTAGTTCTATGTACCCGATGGACGCGGCGGCGGTGGCGCGCCTTCCTGCGGAATCGGGCGGGAACGGAGGGTGGAGCGCGCTCTGGCGTCGGGCTCGGAGTCAGGGTCGCCGCAACTACGACGGCCGCGAAGCGTCTACCCACTCGGGAACAGAAGAACTACACAACGCGCGCGCTTCAGCGCAGCGTGCAGCGCGTCACCCGCTCGCTGCCCAGGACCCACAGCGCCCCGTGGGCCAGGACCAGCTCGCCGCTCGCGCCCGGGCCGAGCTCGACCCGGGCGAGCAGCGCCAGCTGACGCGTCCGGTCGAGGAGCCACAGCGCGCGCTCGCTGGCGAGCAGGGCGCGCTCGCGGCCGACGAGGCCGGTCGGCAGGGCGCGGTCGCCGCGGCCGGGGTCGAGGCTGGCCGCCAGGCGCCGCGTCCCGTCCCACTCCTCCCAGCCGCGGCCGTCGGGGGCGCGGAACAGCGCGCGCTCGGCGCGGCCGCCGAGCCAGGTGCGGCCGGCGCGCGGCAGTCCGGGCCGCAGCGGGCGCAGCGCCTCGGGCGCGACGGTTTCCAGCACCGGAGACTCGTGCAGACCGAGCACGAGCGCGCCGTCCTCGGTCCGCCCGAGCGCGGCGCCGTCCCCGGCCGTTTCGTCCGCGCGCCAGCGCGGCACGAGCAGCGCGCGCAGGCCCGACCCCGAGCCGGCGTCGATCTGGCTGAGCGTGCCGAGGCCCGTCGCGGCCCACACGTGTCCGGCGCGGCCGGACAGCGGCGGCGCGGGCGGGGCGAGCACGGCGATACCCAGGTTGGGCTGGTTGGCGTGCGCCTCGTGCGCCGCGCCGCGCGCCAGCAGCCGCTCCCAGACCGGGGCGCCGTCGGCGCGCGCCAGGGCCCACAACCAGGACTCGATGCGCCCCGAGTCGGGCGCCTCGCCCGCCGCCAGCGCCGGCCAGCGGCGCACCTGCACGACGACCAGCTCGTCGCTCAGGCACGGGCCGGGCTGGAACTCGATCCGTCCCTCGCTCGCGCTCGCGCCCGCGGCCGCGCGCGGGCCGAAGCGACCGCCGGCCCACAGCCCCCAGGCCAGGCCGACGTCGCCGGCGTCGAAGACGAGCAGGGCGTTGTCGAGCGTCGCTCCCGCGCGGCCGTGCACCAGCGCGAGCGTGCGCCGGTCGGCCGCGGGGACCAGCGGCCAGTCCGCCGCGCGGTCGGCGTGCGCCGCGCCGATCGGCACCCCGGCGGTGGTGCACAGCGCCTCGAGGTCCCGGCGCTCGGGTGCCACGCCGCGGCGCACGCGCCACAGCTCGGCGGCGCCCTGCAGCCAGAGCGTCTCGCCCGCCGGGTCGTCCGCGACCCGCGCCGCGCCGGCGCGCACGCGCGTGCCCTCGCGCGGGCGCAGGTCGAGCGCGGAGCTCCACGGCCACTGTTCCTCGACCGCGACGCCGGTCAGCCCGTCCGCGAGCGCGGCGCGCGCGCCGTCGACCGCCGGTGCGCCCTCGCGCGCCGCGAAGGCCGCGCTCCAGGCCGGTGTCGCGGCGTCTCCGAGGTGCAGACGGGCGCGCGCGAGGGCGGCCTGCGCCGCGTCGCGCGCGCCGCGCTCGGCGGCCTCGTCGTGGGCGCGCAGCGCGGCGCGCGCGGCGGCCTCGGTGCAGGGGTGGCGCCGTTCGAGCGCGCGCCAGGCGCGCGGGTCGGCGCCCGCGCTGGCGAGCTCCGCGTCCGCGAGCGCGGCGTGCTCCGCGTTCCAGGCCGCGCGCAGCGCGGGCGCGCCGAGGCGCTCGGCCAGCGCCAGCTCGACGGCGGCGAAGCTGCGCTCGGCCCAGGCCAGTTCCTCGACCGCGCAACCCGGCCGCGGCGCCGCGGGCGCGCGCGCGCGGCGCACGAGTTCGCCGGCTTCGCTCTGCGCCAGGGCCGCGCGCCAGGCGCGGAACGCGCGCTCGAGCGGCTCGGGGCGAGCGGGATCGGCGAGGAAGAGCAGCGCCGGAGCGTCGCCCTCCGCCAGCGCGCTCTCGGCCGCGGCGGAGACCGGCACGAAGGTGCTGTTCTCCAGCGCGCGCTCGGCGACCAGGCCCGGCGGGGGACGCGCGTCCGTGCCCGGCTGTTGCGCCGCGAGCAGCAGCGCCAGCGCGCCCCAGCTCACGAGCCGGGCGTCGACCTGCCGACCGGAGGCGCCTCGCGCAGCCGGCGCTGGCGCTCGAGGTAGACCGGGTCCTGGCGCGCGCGCAGGTGCTGCTCGACCTCGCGCGCCAGCTGCTGGTCGCGCGCGTGGCGCGCGCGCAGCTCGAGCTCCGCCGCGGCCAGGCGCTCCTTCTCGCACAGCGCCGGGCGCAGGCCGAGGAAGGCGATCTGCGCGAAGAGCACCATCGGCACGAGCACCGGCGCCCAGTAGAGCAGCCGACGTCCCACGGTGTGGGCCGCGCTCTGCGCTTCGCGTTCGTCGAGCGTGTCGTTCACAACGGGTAGGCGCCGTAGCGGGCGTGGGAGCCCAGCTCCTCTTCGATGCGCAGGAGCCGGTTGTACTTGGCGACGCGGTCGGTGCGGCAGGGCGCGCCGGTCTTGATCTGGCCGCAGTTGGTCGCGACCGCGAGGTCGGCGATGGTCGTGTCCTCGGTCTCGCCCGAGCGATGGCTCGAGATGCAGCGGTAGCCGTGGGTGTGCGCCATTGCGATCGTCGCCAGGGTCTCGGTGAGCGTGCCGATCTGGTTGACCTTGATCAAGACCGCAGTCGCGGCCTGGCGCTGGATGCCGAGCGCCAGGCGCTCGGTGTTGGTGACGAACAGGTCGTCGCCGACCAGCTGGACCCGGCCCCGGAGCTCGGCCGTCAGGTGCTGCCAGCCCTCCCAGTCGTCCTGGTCCAGGCCGTCCTCGATGCTGGCGATCGGGTAGCGCTCGCACAGGCGCACGTACCAGGCGACCAGCTCCTTGGAGCTCTTCGGCTGGCCGTCGATCGTGTACTTGCCCCCGGCGTGGAACTCGGCCGCGGCGGCGTCGAGCGCCAGGCGGATGTCGCGGCCGGGCTTCAGGCCGGCGGCCTCGACGGCGGACAGGATCAGCGTGATCGCCTCCTCGTTCGAGCCCAGGTCGGGCGCGATCCCGCCCTCGTCGCCGACGGCGGTGGCGAGCTTCTTCTGCTTGCAGACCTTGCGCAGCGCGTGGAACACCTCGGTGCCCATGCGCAGGCCCTCGGCGAAGCTCGTCGCGCCGACCGGCAGGACCATGAACTCCTGGATGTCGACGTTGTTGTCGGCGTGGGCGCCGCCATTGAGGATGTTGAGCATCGGGATCGGCAGCACGTGCGCCGCCGCCCCGCCCAGGTACCGGTAGAGCGGCAGCCCGGTCTCCTCGGCCGCCGCCTTGGCGGTCGCGAGCGAGACGCCCAGGATCGCGTTGGCGCCCAGCCGCTGCTTGTTGGGCGTGCCGTCGAGCGCGATCATCGCCTGGTCGACCGCCGCCTGGTCGAGGCCGTCGAGGCCCGCGAGCTCGCGCGCCAGCTCGCCGTTGACGTGGCCGACCGCCTGCTGCACGCCCTTGCCCAGGTAGCGCGTCCCGCCGTCGCGCAGCTCGTGCGCCTCGTAGTGGCCGGTGCTGGCGCCCGAGGGCACCGAAGCGCGGCCCTGGGCGCCGGTCTCCAGCGTGACTTCGACCTCGACGGTGGGGTTGCCGCGCGAATCGAGGATCTCGCGGCCGTGCACGTGGACGATGGCGCTCATGGGGGGGCGGATCGTACTGCGGCGGTGGGGACCCCGGAAGCGTCGATGGCGCGCGGGCGCCCGCGGTCGGCGGCGGGCCTTCGATCGGGTAGCTTGGCGCCCCCGATCCGCGGCCCGCCCCCCCGTGCGCACCGTCCACCTGCTCCCCAACCTGCTGACGCTGGCCAACGCCTTCTGCGGCCTGCTGGCGATCTGCAAGGGCATCGACGCGCTGGTCTTCTCCCAGGCCAACCCGGCGCTCTTCTACCCCAAGCTCGAGGCGGCCTGCTGGCTGATCTTCCTGGGCATGCTCTTCGACGCCGTCGACGGCAAGGTGGCGCGCTGGACGGGCGGCACCTCGAGCTTCGGGGCGCAGCTCGACTCCTTCTCGGACATGCTGACCTTCGGCGTCGCCCCGGCGGTGCTGGCCAAGGTGCTGATCGAGCACGAGGGGCCGTTCTACGACTACCCGGTCCACGCGCGGGTCAACTTCATCGCGGCGGTGATCTTCAGCCTGATGGCGATCCTGCGCCTGGCGCGCTTCAACCTCGAGACCGAGCCCGACGACGCCGCGCACAAGGACTTCAAGGGCCTGCCCTCGCCCGGCGCGGCCGGGACGATCGTCGCTACCCTGCTGATGTACCTGTCGCTGAAGAACCCCGACACCGAGTTCAGCGACGGCACGCGCACGCCGCTCGGGACGCTCCTGCGCCTGTGGCCGCAGATCCACGAGAGCCCCTTCCTCTATTGGTTCCTGCCGGTGCTGACGCTGCTCCTGCCCTTCCTGGGCTTCCTGATGGTCAGCCGCGTGCGCTACACGCACATGTTCTCGGCCCTGACCGGGCGCGGGCAGTTCGTGACGCTGGTCAGCGCGGCGGTCGCGGCCGCGCTGCTCTTCCTCGCGCCGGTGATCTCGGTCTTCCTCGTGTTCCACACCTACATCGCGTACGGCCTGCTGCGCACGCTGCTGGCGCGCCGGCCGCGGGGTTCCGCGCCGGCATGAAGCAGGCGAGCGGCGCGGTGCTGGCGGCGATCGGCCTGGGCAGCAACCTCGGCGAGCGGCGCGCGACGCTCGAGCGCGCCGCGGCGGCGCTGGCGGCCCTGCCGCGCACGCGGCGCGTGGCGCTCTCGCAGTGGTACGAGACCGCGCCGGTCGGCGGGCCGCCGGGGCAGCCGAGCTTCCTCAACGGCGCGGCGCTGCTCGAGACGGCGCTGACGCCGCGCGAGCTGCTGGCCGAGCTGCAGGCGCTCGAGCGCGCGGCAGGTCGCGATCGCGCGCGCGAAGCGCGCCACGGTCCGCGCACGCTCGACCTCGACCTGCTGGTCTACGGCCAGGTCCAGCTCGGCGAGCCGGGCCTGACGCTGCCGCACCCGCGGCTGGCCGAGCGGCGTTTCGTGCTCGAACCGCTGTGCGAGATCGCGCCCGAGCTGCTCGTGCCGCCGGACGGCCGGCGCGTGCGCGAGCTCCTGGCCGAGCTCGCGGCGCGCGCGCCGATCCTGCGTTTCGAAGCGCCGGCCGAGGCCTCGGCCTGGTGCCGAGCCTGGCGGGCGAGCGGCAAGAGCCTGGGTTTCGTGCCGACGATGGGGGCCCTGCACGAAGGCCACCTCGCGCTCGTCCGGCGCGCGCGGGCCGAGAACGACGCCGCCTGCGTCAGCGTCTTCGTCAACCCGCTGCAGTTCAACGAGCGCCGCGACTTCGAGCGCTACCCGCGCGACTTCGAGGCCGACGTGCGCCTGCTCGAGCGCGCCGGCTGCGCCATGGTCTTCACCGGCACGCTCGCGGGCTTCTTCCCGCGCGAGCTCGACGCGCGCGGCGCGCTCGCGCCCGCGGCCTGGATCGAGCCCGGCCCGAGCGCGCTGGGCCTCGAGGGCGACCTGCGGCCGGGCCACTTCCGCGGCGTGGCGACGATCGTCGCGCGGCTCTTCGAGCTCGTGCAGCCGACGCGCGCCTACTTCGGCGCCAAGGACTACCAGCAGACGCTGGTGGTGCGCGACCTCGTCCGCGCGCGCGGCGGGCCGGAGATCGTGGTGTGTCCGACCGAACGCGAGAGCTCGGGCCTGGCGCGCTCGTCGCGCAACGAGCTGCTCGCACCCGCTGCGCGCCACGAAGCGCGCGCGCTGCACCAGGCGCTGCTCGCGGCGCGCGCGGCCTGGCGCGCGGGCGAGCGCCGGCCGGCGGAGCTCGAGCGTTGCCTGCGCTCGGCGCTGGCGGGCGTGCCGCTCGAGCTCGAGTACGCCGCGCTGCGCGATCCCGAGGCCTGGACGCGCGCGGCGCCGACCGCGCCGCTGGAGCGCGCCACGGCGCTGCTCGCGGTGCGCCTCGGCGGCGTGCGGCTGATCGACAACCTGCGCCTGGACGAGGGCGGGCCGTGAGCGGCGCCGCCTCGTCGACGCGCGCCGTCGCGCTGGCCCCGGCCAAGATCAACCTGTTCCTGGAGTTGCTCGCGCGCCGGCCCGACGGCTTCCACGAGCTCGACACCTGGATGCTCGCGCTCGACTGGTGCGATCGCGTCACGGCGCGCGCGACCGAGAGTCCCGGCGTCGCCCTCGAGCTCGCCGGCCCGGCCGCCAGCGCCGACGTCCCGGCCGACGAGCGCAACCTCGCCTGGCGCGCGGCCGAGCGCCTGCTCGTCGCGCTCGGCGAAGCGCGCGGCCTGGCGCTGACGCTCCACAAGGAGATCCCCAGCCAGTCGGGCCTCGGCGGCGCGAGCTCGGACGCCGTCGCGACGCTCCTCGCCGCCCAGCGCGCGCTCGGCCGCAACCTGCCCGCGGCCGAACTCGCGGATCTCGCCGGCAAACTCGGCTCCGACTGCGCCTTCTTCCTCGGCGCCGCGGCGACCGGCTTCGCCCACTGCACCGGCCGCGGCGAGCTCGTGCGGCCGATCGCGCTGCCCGCGCACCCGCCGAGCGTCCTGCTGCTCGTCCCGGAGGTGCGCTGCCCGACGGCCGCGGTCTACGCCGCGGCAAGATTCCCCTTGAGGGGGCACCGCCCGCTCCCTACGTTGCCCCCGTCCTGGTTCGACGTTCCCACGACGGCGGCCCGGGCCCTGCTCTTCAATCGCCTGGAGTCGGCGGCCGCCGAGGTCGCACCCGAACTTCGGGAGTGGCGCGTCCTGTTCGAGTCGCTCGAGGCAGGTCACGCGCGGCTCACCGGCAGCGGGTCGGCCTTTTTCGTCCTGTGCTCTGGACGCGCGGAAGGCGCGGACCTGGAACGGCGTTGCACGCTGGAAGCTCGGCGGCGAGGGCTCGGGCTGCGCGCCAGCCGTGTCCTGGAGCCGGCCGGGCATGGAGCGAAAGTCCAGGAATGTTGACCCTGGCGCGCGAGCGGGCTGCGGATTCGCCGGGCTTCACCCGGCACCTCCCGATGCCTCCCGGGTCACAGGCCCGGACGCGCGATGAACATCACCGAGATCCGCATCAAGCTCCTGGCCAGCCAGCGCGACAAGCTGCGCGGCTTCGCGAGCGTGACGATCGACGACTGCCTGGTGATCCGCGACATCAAGATCATCGAGGGCGGCCGCGGGCTGTTCGTCGCCATGCCCAGCCGCAAGCTGTGCGATCGCTGCCCGGCCTGCGCCGGCAAGAACCCGATCCGCGCGCGCTACTGCAACGATTGCGGGCACCGGCTGGGGGTCGAGCGCGGCGACATCGACGATCGCGGCCGGCCGCGGCTGTACGCCGACATCTCGCACCCGATCAACCAGGCCGCGCGTGACTACGTCCAGAACCGCATCCTCGAGGCCTACTTCGACGAGCTCGAGCGCTCGAAGCAGGAAGGCTACGTCGCGCAGAGCTTCGACGACCTCGACTACGACTACCTCGAGGAGCACTCGGGCGAAGACCGCTGAGCGCGCGACCGTCGCGGTGCTCGGGGCGGGGGCGGTCGGGAGCGTCCTGGCGCGGCTCCTGGCCGAGCGCGGGCAGGCCGTGGTGCTCTGGTCGCGCGCCGGGGACCTGAAGCAGGTCCCGCGCGGCGTGCGCGTCGAGCGCGACCTCGCGCGCGCGCTGGCCGCGGCGCGGCTGGTGCTCGTGTGCGTGCGCGACGACGCCTTGGTCGAGTTCGCGCGCCACGCGGCGGACAGCGCGCCGCCAGGCCGCGGCCGCACGGTGCTGCACTGCAGCGGCTCGCTCGACTCGCGCGCGCTGGAGCCCTTCGCGCGCCGCGGCTGGGCGACGGGCTCGCTCCATCCGCTGGCCTCGTTCCCGAAGCCCGGCACGGCGGCCTCGCGGCGCGCGCAGCTCGCGGGCGTGCACTGCGGCGTCGAAGGTTCCTCGCCCGCCGCGCGGTGGGCCGCTCGGCGCCTGGCACGCGAGCTCGGCGGCCGGCCCTTCGAGCTCGCCGCCCACGCCGACGCCAAGTTGCGCTACCACGCCGGCGCGGCGCTGATCCTCAACGGCGTGATCGCGCTCTTCGACGCCGCCGAAGCCGAGTTCGCGCGCGCGGGCGTCGCCGCGGCGACCCGGCGCGCGGTGCTCGGGGCCGCGCTGCTGCGCCAGGCCGGAAGGCTGGCCGAGGGAGGTCCCGCGGCGGCGCTGGCCGGGCCCGCGGCGCGCGGCGAGGCCGGGCTGGTCGCGCAGCACTTGCGCGTCCTCGGCCGCGGGCCGCGAGCCGTGCTCTATCGCGAGCTGACGCGCGCGCTGGTCGCGCTGGCGCGCCAGCACGGCCGGCTCGACGAGCGCCGCGCGCGCGCGGTCCTGGCACGCCTCGCGCCGCGAGCCTAGGCTCACGCGCGATGACGATCGTCGCCTCGGTGCTGGCGCCGGACCTGGAGGGGCTGGCACGCCTGGCGCGGGCCGCGCCGCGCGCGGCCGGGCGCATCGAGCTGCGGCTCGACGCCCTGCGCGGCGCCACGCGCGCGGAGCTCGGGCCGCTGATCGCGTCGCTCGACCGGCCGGTGATCGCGGCGGTGCACGGCGCCGAGGGCTTCGGCAGCTTCGAGGGGAGCTCGGCGGAGCGTTGCGCTCTCTTGCGCGAGGCCGCGCACGCCGGCGCGGCCTTCGTCGACGTCGACGCGCGCTTCGCAGGCGAGCTCGGCGCGCTGCCGGCCGGCGTGCGGCGCATCGTGTCGCACCACGAGAAGGACGGCACGCCCGCGGATCTCGCGGCGCTGTTCCGCAGCGTCGACGAGCGCGCCAGCCCCGGGGACCTGGTCAAGGTCGTCACGCACGCGCGCTGCGCCGAGGACGGACTGCGGCTGTTGCAGGCGCTCGAGGCGAGCGCTCGGCCGCGCATCGCCTTCTGCTCGGGCGAGCGCGGCAGCTTCACTCGCCTCCTCGCCCGCTCCTGCGGCTCGGAGTCGGTCTACGCCTCGCTCGACGGCGCCGCGACAGCACCCGGCCAGCTCGACGCCAGCGCGCTGGCGCAGCAGACCGCCCACGCGCGCAACGCGGCTTCGACGCGCTTCTACGCCGTCGTCGGCAGCCCGGTCGCGCACTCCTGGTCGCCGCGGCTGCACACGGCGGCCTTCGCCGCGCTGGGCCAGGACAAGCTCTACGTCGCCTGCGAGCCCGACGACTTCGCGGCCTTCTTCGCGCGCGCCAGTGCCTGGCGCTTCGACGGGTTCTCGGTGACCGCGCCTTTCAAGGAGGCGGCCGCGCGTGCGGGCACGGCCAACTCCGAGAGCGTGCGCGAGACGGCGGCGGCCAACACGCTGGTGCGCGGCGCCGCGACCTGGGACGCGCACAACACCGACCTGCTCGCGCTGGTCGCGACGGTGATCGAGGGCCAGCGCGTCTTGCCGAGCCTGGGGCACGCGGCCGAGCTCGCTGTGCTGATCCTGGGCGCGGGCGGCGCGGCGCGCACGGCGGCCTATGCGCTGACGCAGGTGGGTGCCGCGGTGACCGTCGCCGCACGCCAGCCGGCGCGCGTCACCTGGGGCGCCGCGTGGCCGGGCCTGCGCGTCATCCCGTGGGAGGACATCGCACGGGTCGAGTGGAACGTGCTGCTCAACTGCACGCCGATCGGCTCGCGCGCCGACCCCGGACGTTCGCCCGTCGACGCGGCGCTGCTGCGCGCGGGCACGCTGGTGGTCGACTCGGCCTACCGGCCGCCCGAGACGCCGCTCCTGCGCGCGGCGCGCGAGCGCGGCGCGGCGGTGGTCTCCGGACGCGCGTGGTTCGCCGCCCAGGCCGTGGCGCAGGCGCAGCTCTTCACCGGTGTCGAGCCGGGCAGGTTCGCCGGGGTGCTCGCCCGCGAGCTCGAGCGGGCGCTCGCCGAGGACGCGGCGTGAGTCCGCGCCGCCGACACCTGGCGCTGGTCGGCGCGCGCTGCTGCGGCAAGAGCAGCGTCGGCCGGCGTCTGGCGGAGCTCTTCGGCGTGCCGCTGATCGACCTCGACGAGGCGCTGGTGCAGGCCGCCAACGCCAGCGCCGGAGCCCTGCGCTTCCAGGGCGCGGGCGAGGTGCTGCTGCAGTGGGGGAACGACACCTTCCGCAACCTCGAGAGCCAGGTGCTGCGCGACGTCCTGGAGGTGCGCGACCCGCGCGTGGTCGCCACCGGCGGCGGGGCGGTGCTGACGCCGCGCAACCGCGCGCTGCTCGCCGCGCACGCGCGCACGATCTGGCTGCGCGTCGAGCCCGAGGAGCTGGCGCGCCGGCTGCGCGGCGACACGACCTTCCGCCCGACGCTGACCGGCGCCGACCCCGCGGCGGAGATGGAAGCGGTGCTCGCCGCGCGCGCGCCGTTCTACGCCGAGGTCGCCGACCTGCCGCTGGACTGCGGAAACCGCGCCCCGGGCGAGCTGGCGCTCGAAATCCAGCGCTGGTTGCTCGAAGGACGTGCACCCGGGGGTTGATTCCCGCCCGAGCCCGCCGCACAATGCCGCCCTGGATCGCGGGGTGGAGCAGTCTGGCAGCTCGTCGGGCTCATAACCCGGAGGTCGCAGGTTCGAATCCTGCCCCCGCTACCAAGCACAGAAGGGACTCGCGAAGCGTCGCGGGTCCCTTTTTCGTCGGGCTGGGAGGCCGCTGTACCCTTCGGCGAACTTCCGCGGCTCGGAAGGGGCTTCGACCCACTCCACCCTCCACACAGAGGCACCCGCCCATGAGCTACGTCGACGGATTCGTCATCCCCACCTCGAAGAGCAAGGTCGCCGCCTACAAGAAGATGGCGATCTGGGGCAAGAAGCTGTGGATGAAGCACGGAGCGTTGCAGTACTTCGAGTGCCTCGCCGACGACCTCGAGGCGATGCCCGGTTGCGGCAGCTTCGACGGCCTGGTGAAGCTCAAGCGCGGCGAGACGGTCTGGTTCTCGTTCATCATCTACAAGAACAAGGCGCACCGGGATGCCGTGAACAAGAAGGTCATGGCGGAGGTGCGGAAGCACAAGATGCCGAAGTCGATGCCGTTCGAGCCGAAGCGCGTCGCGCACGGCGGCTTCAAGACGATCGTGCAGGGCTGAGTTCCAGCCGCGGCGCCGGGCCTCACTTCCGCCCGGACTTCAGAGCTCCCGGTAGGGCACGCGAAACGTGTCCCCGTCCTCGATCCGTCCGCTGTCGAGGCCGCGCCGGAACCAGCGCATGCGCTGCTCGGAGGTCCCGTGCGTGAACGCGTGCGGCACGATCCGGCCCTGCGCTCGCTTCTGGAGCGTGTCGTCGCCGATCTGGTTCGCGGCGCGGACAGCCTCCTCGATGTCGCCGTGGTCGATGTAGCGCGCGTTGTGCTTCGCCCAGACTCCGGCCAGGAAGTCGGCCTGCAGCTCGAGGCGCACCGAGTCCTCGTTCGAGCCCTGCTGCACCTTGCCGGTGAAGCCCAACAGGTGCTGCACGTGGTGCCCGACCTCGTGGGCGAGCACGTAGGCTTGCGCGAAGTCGCCCGGCGCGTCGAGCTCCCGCTCCAGCTCGTCGTAGAAGCCGAGGTCGATGTAGATCTTCTGATCGGCGGGGCAGTAGAAGGGCCCCATGCGCGCGTCCCCGGTCCCGCACGCCGTGGGGTGCCGGGTGCGGTACACGACGAGCTGCGGAGCTTCGTAGCTCCGTCCGAGACGCTGGAACTCCTTCGTCCAGACGTCCTCCGTGTCGGCGAGCACGACCTTCACGAAGGCCAGCCGCTCGGCCTCCTCGGGACTCGACTCGACCGCGACGTCCTCCGTCGAGCCGCCGCCGCCGAGCACCGAGGGATCGAGGATCCCCAGCTGCCAGCCGACCACGCCGAGCACCGCGATCACGAGCAGGCCCTTCGGCCCGAAGGTGCGCAGCACGAGGTTCACGAGCATCCCCAGGCCCGCGCCCCCGCCCGCCGCGCGGCGGCCACGCGCGTCCTGGACGTTCCCGCTCTCCCTGCGACCCCTCCACTCCATCTCGATTGCCCCCGAAGTTGTTGGCGCGACCTTGGGACCGACGGGACCGGCCCGATTCTACGCACGCCGCGCAGCGCGAGGCGCGGGAAGGCAGTTCTCGCGGCGTCCTAGGCGGTTGCTGACGACGTCGACGACGGGCCGACGGCTATCCTGGGTTGCGCTCCGGGCGCCCGCACGGCTCGCAACTCGAAAGGGACTCCGCCATGCATCTGCACATTCAGCTCGCGACCGCGCTCGCACTCTTCGCGACCTTCGGCGCGGTCTCAGCGGCCCAGAAACCCCCGGACTCGAAGGCGCCCCTGGCGAAGGTCGACGGCGTGCGCGCGCTCGACGGCGAGTGGATCTACGTCGAGGACCGGACCGAGGGCCGCCCCGTCGAGCAGCACCAGCCCAGCATGAACGGGAAGCTGACGCTGCGCGTCGACGAGGCCGCGGTCGTCTGGGTGCGCAGCAAGACCCGCGAGATCCGCCTGCCGCTCGACGGCTCGACCACGGAGGTCAGCTCGGAGGGCTCGACCTCGCGCTACCGCGGCGCGTGGAAGGACGGCGTGTACACGATCGAGAGCGTGCCCGCCGGCGCCGCGGGCGATCCGCCCAAGGGGCTGATCCGCTGGGAGCTGCGCGCCACGGCCGAAGGGCTGATCGCGGGCTTCACGGTCGATCCGCCCACGGGCTTCAAGTCGGTCGCGCTCTACCGCCATCCCCAAGACATCGCGCTGCCCGCGCCGGCCAAGGCCGCGATCAGCGACCTCGGCTGGCTGGCCGGGGCGTGGGTCGGGACGCGCGGCAAGTCGTCGATCGAGGAGCGCTGGAGCCCGCATCTAGGCGGCGCGATGCTGGCCGTGGCGCGCACCGTCAACTCGAAGGGCGCGATGAGCGCCTTCGAGTACCTGCGCATCGTCGAGCGCGACGGCGGGCTGGTCTACGTCGCGCAGCCCAACGGCCGCCCGCCGACCGAGTTCGTGCTCACGGAGCTGGGCGCCAAGCGCGCCGTGTTCGAGAACCCGCGCCACGACTCGCCGCAGCGCATCGTGTACGAGCTCTCGGCCGACGGCGGCCTGAGCGCCTCGATCGGCGACGCCAAGGGCGGCAAGCCCCAGCGCTTCGAGTTCAAGCGCGAGGGCAGCTAGCGGCCCGTGCGTCGGCGCGGCCGACGGCGCGCGGAGCGCCTGCTCGAGGTGCCCCAGGGCGCTCAGCGGTCCTGCGGCGGGCGCTTCCGGTGGCGCGCGTCGAGCACGAGCGCGCGCGCGCCGCCTGCGCTCGATTCCACGCGCAGTCGCAGGGTGGCGTCCGGATCGAGGTCCAGACGCACGACCAGCGGGACGACCTCGTCGCGCTCGCAGCCCTTCATGTCGAACTGCAGGGCACCGCTCTCGAGCACGCTCAAGTCGCCCTCGTACACGCCGCCGGACTCGGAGAGCGCGAGGCAGCGCAGCGCGCCGGTCTTGACGTGCTGGTAGACGTACGCCTCGAGCAGGAGCACCGGCTCGCCGTCCCTGCCCGGCGCGTGCGCGCGCACGTGGATGTAGTCGGGGATCCACTCGAAGGTCGTCCGCGTGCGGGGCAGGTTCCCGGTGGCCGCCGCGCCGTCGGCCTCCCACGTGCCGCCGACGAGCGCTCCGAAGGCCTGGAGCGCTTCCGACGGCGGGCGCGCCTCCGCGGCGCCTCGCGGCATCCCTTCGGGCCGCGGGATGCGCACGCGGACCCAGCCGTTGGCGGGCCGGAGACCCTCGGGGCCGGTCTGCTCGAGCAGCGTGTCGTGGTACTTGTCCGGGCCCTCGAAGCGCCAGTGCAGCCCGAGCTTGCGCGGCCCGCGCGGCTGGTAGAGATCGAAGACGCCCTCCGCGACGTCGCCGTCGAAACGGATCGTGCCCTCGCCGACGCCCCTGCCGACGCCGGGGATGTCGGCGTGCATGCTCAGCATGCGGATCTCCTTGCGCCCCGGGTGCCAGTAGTAGACCTCCAGCTCACCCGAGCGCACCGAGTGCTGCCCCGGACCCCAGTGCCAGCTGTCGACGCCGATCGCTCCGCTGGCGAAGGTCACCTGCCACGCTCCCGGGATCAGGCGCGCGAACGGCGCCATCGGGTCCGCGGGTTCGACCGGCGCGGGGTCGGGTGCGATCTCGACCCGGGGAGCTCCATCCGGCGCGCCGGTGCAGGCGGACAGCGGGACGAGGAGAGCGAGCGCGAGCCCGCGGGGGTGGCGAAGCATGCTGGAGTCCTGTTCCCGGTGTCGCGGACCCGGCGAGGTTCGCGGGCAGCGCTGATGTCCTCGGACCGACCGTCGCTTGCACCCCGTCGACGGCTTTCCCGGCCCGCCACCCGTCCCGTGCCCGGCCGGTCGTGCTCAGCGCGGAGTCTCCGCCGCAGCCTCCGCCGTCCGCAGCAGCTCGGCCACCGCGCTCCAGAAGCTGGCGAAGCCGTCGCGCAGCTGCGTCGGGAACAGCGCCAGGGCCGCGGGGTCGCGCACGCAGGCCAGCTCGGCGTTCGCCTGCCACTCGCGCAGCGCCTTGACCACCGCCGCGCGGGCCTCGGGCGTGCCCGTCGCGAGCCGCTGCGCCTGCAGCGCCAGGTCCGCGTGCATCCAGCCGATGGCCTGCTGGCCCAGGCGCGAGCGCTGCTCGTCGTCGGGCTGCGTGCAGTCCTTGGCGCGGCCCGCCGCGGCGAGGGCCGGACTGTAGGCCGAGTCGAAGTACGCACCCGGGCGCTGGGCGAGCTCCGCATCCGCCGCGAACAGGTCGGCGAACAAGCGCGCCGACGTGCAGTGCAGCTCCTTGATCTGGCACATCGTCGCCCACTCGAGGAGCTCGGCGTTGTCGCGCGGCTGGACCCGGCCCGCCACGATCTCGGGCAGCTGCACCTCGATCGCCGCGCGCATCTCGGCCATGCGCACCCACTCCGCGGACGGGTATTTCCAATCGGTGCGCGTCGACGCCGCCTCGTGGCCGCGCCGGTAGCTCGCGAGCGCCTCGACGAAACGGCCCTTGTTCTGCAGGCAGCCGCCCAGGTTGCAGCTCGCCTCGGCGTACACCGGCTGGAGCGCGAGGGCCAGGCCGTAGCTCTCGATGGCCGCGTCCCAGAGGCGGTCCTCCTGCTGGTAGCAGCCCAAGTTGTAATGAGCGCAGGCGAGGTTGGGATCGAGCTCGAGCGACCTCGCGAAGCGCTCGCGCGCCTCGGCGTGCTGGCCCAGCTTGTGCAGCGTCAGGGCGAGATCGAGTTGCCACTGCCCGAGCTCCGGATCGGCCTCGGTCGCGCGCCGGTACCAGCTCAGGGCTTCCTCGGTCCGCCCGCTGTTGAACGCCGTGGCGCCCAGGTTGTGCAGCGCACTGCCTTCCTGCGGATCGAGCTCGATGGCCTGCAGGTAGGCCGCGATGGCCTGCTGCTCCTGTCCCGCGCCGTGCAGCGCGTTGCCGAGCGCGAGATGGGCCGCGGCCTCCTGCGGCGCCAGCTCGACGGAACGGCGTGCCAGCGCGAGTCCCTCGTCCGTCTCACCTTGGAGGACCAGCGCCCCGCTCAGCGCCTCCAGGGTCGGCGTGTAGTCCGGGCGGAACTCGAGGGACTTGCGCAGGTAGGGGATCGCCTCGGCCGCCCGGCCGGCGCTCTTCAAGGCCAGTCCGAGGCCGCAGTAGGCGTCGTACTTCGGATCGATCTCGATGCTCCGCCGGAAGCAGGCGATCGCCTCGTCCCAGCGCCGTTTCCCGCGCAGCGCATCGCCGAGCCGGGCGTGATGGAAGGCGCGGCGCGGCTCGAGCTCGATGGCCTTGCGGTGGCAGGCGGCGGCCTCGTCCAGCTCGCCCCGCGGCAGGAGCAGGTCGCCCAGGGATGCGTAGGCGTGCGGCCAGCGCGGGTCGAGCAGGATGGCCTTGCGGTAGCTCGCGATCGCCTCGTCCACCCGACCCAGCTCCTTGAGCACGTCGCCTAGGAGGCCGTGGGTCACGGCATCGTCGGGGAACTCGTCGAGCGTGCGCCGATAGATGTCGAGCGCCTCGTCGACGCGGCCCAGCTTGTAGAACGCCCGGGCCCGATTGGTGTGGGCGTCCGCCCGGCGCGGGTAGATCTCGATCGACCGGTCGAGCCAGTGCAGGGCTTCCGCGCACTCACCCAGGTCGACCAGGCCGGCGCCGAGGTTGTTGCACGCGACAGCGTTGCGCGGGTTCAGCTCGATCGCTCTGCGGTAGCACGCCAGCCCCGCCGCCTCGTGGCCCGCGTCGCGGAGCGCGAGCCCGAGGTTGGTGTAGGCCCCGGAATTCTGCGGGTCGGCGGCGATCGCGGCCTGCAGCCAGCGCAGCCGCTCGTCGCGCGAGTCCGGCGTGCCCGAGTACGAGCCCTGGAGCGTCATCAGCAGCACGATGTTCGACGGCTGGCGCGACACCGCGAGCTGCAGCAGCTCGCGCCGCCGCGCGACGGGCACCGCCTGGTCGGCGCCCATGCTGGCCGCGAACTCCGGCGGCTGGTCGAGCGCGGCGGGTTCCGCCGCCAGCTGCGCCTGGCGCGCCTCGTCTTTGGCCAGGACCGCCTCGCGGTACGCATTCCGGTACGGATCGTCGTCCACGCGGTGCAGCACGGCGAGCAGCCCGGCGGCGACGTCGTAGCGCAGCTGGCGATCGATGGCCAGCACGATCCGCTCGCGGAGCGGCGAGGCGTTCACGCGCGCGACGGCCGCTGCGACCGGCAGCGGTTCCGGTTCGGCGCCGTAGATGCGCAGCGCGGCGCGCGCCCGCTGCGCCGCCAGCGCCGGGTCTCCGAAGCGGTTCTCGGCCCAGGTCCAGAGGAACTGATCGATGTCGTCCAGTTCGATCGCCAGCGCGAGGTCCGCGGCCAGCCGCTCCAGCCGCGCGGCTTCGTGTTCGGCGCCGCCTTCGAGGGCCTGCTCGCGGGCCGCGTCCAGCGCGGTCTGCGCCTTGGCTTCGTCGCCCGCCCGGAGGGCCTCCTCGCACTGGCCGAGGAAGGTGCTGACCGCCTCGGTACTGCGGGCGAGGCGCGCTTCCTGCGCGGTGCTGCGCTGCTCGTCCTCGAGCTGGCGCTGGAGCGCGGCGGAGCGAGCGCGGTTCTTCTCCACCAGTCCCCACGACGAGCCGACGATCGCGATCAGCAGCGCCGCGAGCACGGCGGAGGCCGCGAGCACGTGCCTGCGGTTGCGCTTCACGAACTTGCGCAGCTTGTAGGAGGCGCTCGGCGCGCCGGCGCTGACCGGCTCGTCGGCGAGGTGCCGCTTGACGTCGGCCGCCAGCCCGCTGGCCGTGTCGTAGCGGCGCGTGCGGTCCTTCTCGAGGCACTTCATGACGATCCAGTCGAGGTCGCCGCGCAGCAGCAGGCTCAGCTTCTTGAGCTCGACGCGGCGCTGCAGTGCCGTGCGCGTGCCGGTGTCGCCCAAGGACGAGATGCGCGTGCTGGGCTTGTGCGGCTCGTCCTCGCGGATCGCCCGCAGCATCTCGGCGTAGCCGCTCTCGAGCAGCGCCTTGGTGTCGAAGGGCGTCGTGCCCGTCAAGAGCTCGTAGAGCAGGACGCCGAGCGAATAGACGTCGCTGCGCGTGTCGATGTCGAGGCCGGACATCTCGGCCTGCTCGGGCGACATGTAGGCCGGCGTGCCGACCATCTGGCGGTGCTCGGTGAAGAGCGTCTTGGTCGTCAGCTCGCTGTTGGTCGCCTTGGCGATGCCGAAGTCGATCACCTTGGGCACCGGCACGCCGTCGTGCAGCGTCACCAGGACGTTCGACGGCTTGATGTCGCGGTGGATGATGCCCTTGTGGTGCGCATGCTGGATGGCGTGGCAGATGCTCGTGAACAGCTCGAGCCGCGCGCGCGTGTCGAGCCGCGACTGGTCGCAGTACTCGAGGATCGGGACGCCCTTGATGTACTCCATCACGAAGTACGGCCGGCCGGTCTCGGTCGCGCCGGCGTCGAGCACCTTGGCGATGTGCGGGTGGTCCATCAGCGCCAGCGCCTGGCGCTCGGCTTCGAAGCGGGCGATCACCTGCTTGGTGTCCATGCCGAGCTTGATGATCTTGAGCGCCACGCGCCGCTTGACCGGCTCGCGCTGCTCCGCCATCCAGATCGTGCCCATGCCGCCCTCGCCGATCTGCTCGAGCAGCTTGTA
>Ga0315910_10000519_pt1 | contig 38163 bp, 37 predicted proteins | sample EdamamesoilMG_FD_204470 | JGI IMG/M metagenome (GOLD analysis project Ga0315910, IMG submission 204470) | Garden soil microbial communities collected in Santa Monica, California, United States - Edamame soil | ecosystem: Environmental > Terrestrial > Soil > Garden | place: USA: California...
GCGGCGCGATGGATCACGGTCCCCCCACCTTGATCGGTTGGGCGGTCTTGAGGTCGATCTGGTAGGTAGCGATCGGCCGGCAGTCGCGCGAGAGTTCGGCGACGATCTTCCCCGTGTCGTCGATCCTCGGCGCCGCGCGAACGAAGAGGAGCGGCACCAGCTTCGTCCCCACCCTGACCCCGTGCTCGCGGCAGGTGCTCCCGTCGGGCGCGGTCCCGACCCGTCCGGGGGTCAGCCAGATCGTCGTCGAATCCCCGAAGGTGTAGATGAGAGAATCAGCCAGCACGGGGACGGCAGGTATGGAGTCGTTCACCGGAGGCGGGGTCTCCGACGCGCAAGCCGAGGCGAGGAGTAGTCCGGGGAGGAGTCGGTTCACGTCGGCTCCTCCGGCTTGGGCTCCGCCGTATCCCCGACCGGCTCGGTCCCCGGCTCCGCCGCGACCAGGGCGACGATCGGGCTTTCGATCGTCTCCTCCAGCTGGAGGGCGTGAGTGACCTTGGGGCTGTGCCTGAGGAAGCGGAACCAGAAGATGAGCGCGGTGAACCCGGTGATGCCGCCGAGGACGACCGTCACCACCAGCCCCACGGTCGGCGAGTCGATCCACTCCGCGATGATGGTGCCGAGGGTGGCCCCAAAGAAACCGGCTGCCAACGCCACGAGGGGCGTCAGCAGCCAGCCGAGGATGCGGAGGACGAGCCGGAGGGCCGGCAACGCCTACGCCGTCTTGCGGCCCATCCGGGAGACGGGGACCGCCAGGGTGAGCCCGGCAAGCAAGGCGACGCCGAAGGTCGGGACGTTCCACCCCGCGCCCGGGAAGTGCGCCATCACCGCCACCGCCTGCACCACGACGGTGAGCCCGGTCGCGATCGCCATCAGCATCCCGATCGAAGGGCGCATCCCCTTGGCCGCCTGGTTCGCGAGCACCCACGCCCCCATCCAGGCGATGTAGGAATCGACCATCCACCAGACCGGGTGGTACCACCAGTTGCTCCCGCCGCCGATCTCGCGCCACCGGTTGGTCCAGAGCGCGTAGGGGAGGATGTTCCCCTGGAGGAAGGCCATGTCGAGGATCATGAAGACCGCCGACGCGGCGAGACCGATCCCGGCGGCCCCGGCGATCCCCTCGATGGTCCGGGCGTTGGTCCAGATCCCCGGGAGTCCGGCGCTCACCGCGAAGCCGAAGAGCAGCACCAGGCCGAGCCCGATCGCTTCGGCCGGCCCGTCGACCATGCGGGAGATGAGCCCCAAGACCACGATGATCGCGGTCTGGATGAGGCCGAGCTTGATCGACGCCCGGATGATCAGCGGGAGTTCGGTCTGGTCGGCGACGGTGGGGTGGCTGGCGGCGGTCATGGGAGGCAAGGTGTTGGGATGACTGAATATAAGAGGGGTGCCGGGGAGTGGGTACTGGGCACCAAGTGCCGGGTGCGAGTGCTGGGTGCGTGCTTGGTGCCGTGTTCAGGGTGCCCTGCAAGGCTCCGGGAAGACCCGAAAGCACCCGGAACAATGCACTCGGTACGCACCTCGCACCCGCACCTGGCACTCGCACCCAGCACGCATGGGCATTACGCCACCTTCAGGTGTGCCGCCGCGATCCGGAGCCCGTGCAGCGTCAGGTCGGGGGCCACTTCCTTCATCGTCTCGGTGAGGGGTGCCACCAACCCGGCGAGCCCCCCGGTCGCGACGACCTTGGGGGCCTTCTTTCCCGGCCACTCCTGGGTGATCCGCCGCACGATCCCGTCGACCGCGTCGGCGGTACCGAGGAGGACCCCGGCCCGGATGCACTCCTCAGTGCGGCGGCCGATGACCCGTTCCGGCGCCAACAGTTCGGTGGCGGGGAGCTTCGCCGCCCGGCGCGACAGCTGGTCGGCCGAAGTGCGGAGCCCCGGCATGATGACGCCGCCGATGAAGCGGCCGTCGCCGGTGATGCAGTCGAAGGTGGTCGCGGTGCCGAAGTCGACGACGATGGTGTCGGTGCCGTAGAGCACCTTGGCGGCGAGGGTGTTGACGATCCGGTCGGCGCCGACCGAGAGGGGCTCGTCGACGTCGAGGGTGATCGGGAGGGGGCTCCGCGCATCGATCCCGATGGCGGGACGTCCCGTGATCTGCGAGGCCGCCTGGGCCAGGCTTTGGGTCACCGCGGGTGCCACCGAGGCGTACACCACGCCGCGCGCCTCGTTGGGCGAGCGTCCCGCCTGGAGGAGGAATCCCGCCAGGGAGGCCGCCCACTCATCCGGCGTCCGGTCGGGGTTGGTGGTGAGCCGCCACCGTCCGGAGAGGGTCTCCCCCTCGAACCAGCCGACGGTGATCTCAGTGTTGCCGATGTCGAGGGTGAGGAGCATAGATCTTCCCAGGTGAACGACTATCCGAGCAGAAAGGTCATTGGTCGTTGGTTCGTCACGCGCAGGCACCTGACACCGCACCACCAACAACTAGAAACTAACGACCTTCCTCTCTACGAAGATCACGCCAACACCACACTCGCCGCCCTTACCGCCATCTGTCCCCCCTCGTCCAACCCCACCATCAGCGCGCCATCGGCCGCCACCGGTCCCGCGGTCCCACGCACCGGCGCGACGATCCTCTTCCCTCTGAGCCAATGCCGCGCCTGGAACTCGGCGCGTTCCTCGGCGCTCAACGTGGAACCGCCCTCGCCCAGCGTCGCGAGCTCCGCTGCCAGCGGCCCAAGGAGGGCCTCAGGGGTGATGGTCCGGTCGTACTCACCGAGTGCGGTCGCCAGCTCCGCCACTTCGGCCGGGACCGGGTTCGCCACGTTGAGGCCGAGCCCCACCGCCACCCACCAGAGCTCGCTGCCGCGCCACCGCGCTTCGCAGAGCAGCCCGCCGACCTTCCTGTCGGCGATGAAGAGATCGTTCGGCCACTTGAGGGAGACCGGCGGGAGGGTCGGGTAGCGCGCGAGCACCCGGGCGACCGCGAGCCCGGCGCGAACGCTCAGCACCTCGCCCGCCGCTGCTCCCTTGGGGCGCACCAGGACGCTCATCCAGAGGCCACCCAAGGGGGAGTGCCAGCTCTTTCCCCGCTGGCCCCTCCCCCCCTCCTGTTCATCCGCGACGATGACGGTCCCGTCCGGCGCACCATCCTCCGCGATCCGATGCAGGAGATCCTGCGTCGAGGGGAGCTTGGCGTGGCGCTGGATCAACTCCCCCTTCACGGCCAGTAGTACCAGAGGAGGAGCCCCCCGAAGGCGATCCGGTACCAGGCGAAGATCCGGAAATCGTGCCCACTCACGTACCTGAGGAAGCCGCGGATCACCACCAACGCGGTGACGAACGCGACCACGGTGCCGACCCCGAACATCAGGAGGTCGCCGGCGTCGAGGAGTGCGCGGCTCTTGTAGAGGTCGTAGAGGGTGGCGGCACCGAGGACCGGGATCGCGAGGTAGAACGAGAACTCGGTCGCGGCCTGGCGGGAACAGCCGAGGAGGTAGCCGCCGAGGATCGTGGTGGCGCTTCGCGAAGTGCCGGGGATGAGCGACAGGACCTGGGCGAAGCCGATCCCGAGCGCGGTGCGGAGGGGCATCCGGGCCCCGTCGGTGATCCGGTCGGCAGGATGGATCCGCTCGATGACGAGGATGAGGAGCCCGCCGACCACGAGCGCCCCGGCCACGACGAGGGGGGAGAAGAGCACCTCCTTGATCCAGTCGTGGATCAGGAGCCCGATGATCGCCGCGGGGAGGAACGCGACGAAGAGCGGGAGGATGAACTCCCTCCCCCCCTGCCCACCGGCCGACCGGCCCACTTGCCACAGCTTGTCCCGGTAATGCCACACCACCGCGAGGACGGCGCCGAGCTGGATGAAGATCTCGAAGGTCGCGGCCTGGGGCCCGGTGTACCCCAGCCACTCCCCGGCGAGGATGAGGTGGCCGGTGGAGCTGACCGGGAGGAACTCGGTGAGCCCTTCGACGATCCCGAGGATGACCGTCGGGAGGACCCACGAGAGCTGGTCGCTCACTTCCCGGTCACCTCGTGATACAGGGCCTCATACATCGGCACGATCCGCTCGGCCGAGAACGCCCGCGCCTTGTCGATCGCGGCCGCACGCATCGCGGCGTGCTTGGCGGGGTCGCGGAGCAGCTCGATGGCCCGGCGTCCCATCGCTTCCGCGGAGCCGGGGGGCTCCAGGATCCCGTCGACCCCGTCGGTGATCACCTCGGGGAGCCCGCCGGCGCGGCTCGCGACGCAGGGGGCCCCGCACGCCATCGCCTCGAGCGCCGCGAGCCCGAACGACTCGGTCTGCGACGGGAGGATGAAGAGATCGGTCCCCTGCAGGATGTTGGCGACCGTATCGAGGCGGCCGAGGAACTTCACGTCCTCCGCCACGCCGAGGCTCGCCGCCTCGCGCTCGGCCTCGTCGCGGTCGGGACCGTCGCCCACCATCACGAGGGTCGCCGGCATCGCCTTCCGCACCCGCGCGAAGATCCGGATCACGTCCTTGACCCGCTTCACCTCGCGGAAGTTGGAGATGTGGGTCAGGACCTTGTGGCCGGCGGGGCCGAGCGCGGGGCGCTCGTCACCGTTGGGCTGGTACTCGTGGAGGTTCACGAAGTTGGGGATGACCCGGATCCCGCACCCGGAGCACCCGAAGGCGCGCTCGGTCTCCTCCTTGAGGTGGTCGGAGACCGCGGTGACGAGGTCCGACTGCTCGATGGAGAACTTGGTGATCGCGTAGAAGCTCTGCTCCTGCCCCACGAGGGTGATGTCGGTCCCGTGGAGGGTGGTGATCACCTTGAGGTCGAGCTGGGGCTTCAGCATCTCGCGCGCCATCCACGCCGTCACCGCGTGGGGGATGGCGTAGTGCACGTGCAGGACGTCGAGCTTGTGGGCGAGGGCCACCTCCTGCTGCTTGGAGGCGAGCGCCAGGGTGTACGGAAAGTGCTGGAAGAGGGGGTAGTGCGCGAGCGTGGTGTCGACCTCGTGGTAGAACACCCGGTCGTGGTACCCGCGGAGCCGGAACGGCGAGGCATAGGTGATGAAGTGCACCTCGTGGCCGCGCGCCGCGAGCTCGATGCCGAGCTCGGTCGCCACGGCCCCGGAGCCGCCGTAGGTGGGATAGCAGGTGATGCCGATCTTCATGGGTGCAGACATCCTCGATGTGTACTGTCGGGAGTCGGGAGTGGGGAGGGGTGCACTGTCAGCTTCGCGGAGGATGCCCCGGCGTCGCACTTGGCCCAGCACCCTTCCCGACTCCTAACTCCCGACCGCCGACCACCGCGCCGCGATCTCCGCCGCCAGCACCTCCGGCGGACGGACGGAATCAAGCAGGGTGACCGCCCCGCGCAACTGATGACGGAACCAGGTCTCCTGCCGCTTGGCATACTGGCGGGTCGCGATGGTGATCGCCTCGGCGACGCTCTCGCGGCTCCGCTTCCCCTGCAGGTACTCCACCGGCTCCTTGAGCCCCACGCCGTCGAGCCCCGCGCCGTCGGGCGGCGCGCCATCGGCGAGCGCCGCGGCCACCTCCTCGATCACCCCGCGCTTCAGCATCTCCTCGGCGCGGATCCGGATCCGCTGGTGCAGGACCGGGCGGGGGGCCGTGAGCACCACATACCACGGCTCGATCAGCGAGTCCCCGCGCGCCGTCTCCTGCCACCAGGAGAGGGGCTTCCCGGAGAGGAGGGCCACCTCCACCGCACGCGCCGCGCGCTGCCGCCCCCCGCCCCGGTACTCGGGATCGAGCCGCGTGGCCCACCGCACCAGGTCGACGCCGCCGAGCCTCGCGAGATACGCCTCGAGGGCGTGGCGCCGGCTGGGATCGAGCGGCGGTTCCTTGAAGAGCCCCTCGGCAAGTGCGCGGATGTAGAGCCCCGTGCCCCCGACGATGACCGGGAGCTTCCCCCGTTCCCGCACGTCGTCGAGGGCCCGGGCCGCGTCGCGCGCGAAGCGCCCCGCGCTGTAGCGGTGGCCGGGATCGACGACATCGAGGAGATGATGCGGGACCCGCGCCCGTTCCTTCCTGGTCGGCTTCGCGGTCCCGATATCGAGGCGACGATAGACCTGGCGCGAATCCGCCGAGATGATCTCGAGCGGCCAGTGTTCGGCGAGGGCCACGGCCACCGCCGTCTTCCCCACCGCCGTGGGACCGACGAGGACCGGGACGCGGAGCTTAGCGTCGGCCAAAGCGGCGCTCCAGCTCTTCCTTCGGGAGCTGGACGATCGTCGAGCGCCCGTGCACATCGTGTGGCGGGAGCTCGGTGGCCAGGAGCCGCCCGAGGAGCTCGCGCATCTCCCGCTCACCGAGCGGCTGCCCCGCCTTCACCGCGGCGCGGCAGGCGTAGGTCGCGGCGAACCGTTCCAGCCGGTTGGCCCACCCGCCGAAGCGGCCGCGCGCCAGGTCGGCCACCATCTCGCGGAAGCAGCGGACCGCGTCGAAGCGGGGGTGCGGGTTCGGGACCGCGTGCAGCACCACCGTGCGCCCCCCGAACGGCTCCGCCTCGAAGCCGATCTTCGCGAGGTCGGCCCGGTGGGACTCGACCACGTCGAGCTCCTCGTCGGTGAGCTCCACGGTCGCGGGGATGAGGAGCTGCTGGGCGGGAAGCCCTCCCTCCTCGATCCGCCGCATCACCTCTTCGTAGAACACCCGCTCCTGGGCGGAGTGCTGGTCGACGATCACCAGCCCGTCGGGGCCCTCATAGCAGATGTAGCTGTTGAAGAGCTGCCACACCGGGCCGGCGAAGGGATCGGCGCCGGCGCGTGGGGTGTCGAGCGCGAGTTCCGGGCCGGCAAGGTCCGAAGTCCGGAGTCCGAGGTCCGGGGTGTTCGCCGCCGCGCTCCCCCCGGTCGGCACGTTGGCAGCGGGAACCCCATCCGCATCCGTGTCGTCGCCGGCCCACACCTCCCCCGACCCCGACGGCCGGTCCGGCATCGGCAGCGGCCGCCACTCCCCCACCGGTGCCGCGGCGGCGAGGGTGCCGAGCGCCGCGCGGACCCCTTCCTCGATGGCACGCTCGACCGCGAAACGCTCGCGGAAGCGGACCTCGAGCTTGGCGGGATGGACGTTCACGTCGACGTCGCCGGGGGCGATGAGGAGGTTCAGGAAGAGCGACGGCCGGTCGCCGGGGTGGATCGCGGAGCGATACCCCGCCTCGGCCGCGCGGAGCAGGAAGTTGTCCTTGAACGGCCGGCCATTCACCAGGAGCTGGGTGCGCCGGCCGGTGGGGCGGGCGTCGCCGGGACGCTGGATGAACCCCTCGACCCGCACGCTCCCCACCGCGTGCGAGACCGGGATGAGCGTCCCCGCGACGTCGTGCCCCCAGACCGCGGCGAGCCGCTCCGCGAGCGGCTGGCCCGCGGGGAGATGCAGCCGACTCCGCTCGTCGCTGATCAGCTCGAACCCGACGCCCGGATGGGCGAGCGCGAGGACGGTCACGGCGTCGCCGCTCACCCGCGACTCGCTCGAGACCGACCGGAGGAACTTCCGCCGCGCCGGCGTATTGAAGAAGAGGGCCCGCACCGCGATGGTGGTCCCCCGCTGCCGCGCCGCCGGAGCCACCTGGTCGATCCGGCCGCCGGTCACCGCGATCTCGGTCCCCTCCCCATCCACCTCGGCGGTGACGAGCGAGAGCCGCGACACCGACCCGATCGCCGGCAACGCCTCACCGCGGAACCCGAACGAGTGGATCCCGACCAGGTCCTGGGCCGTCTTGATCTTGCTGGTCGCGTGGCGGTCGAGGGCGAGGAGGGCGTCTTCCCTTCCCATCCCGTGCCCGTCATCGCTCACCTGGACAAGGGTCTTGCCCCCCTGTTCCAGTTCGATGCGCACGTGCGTGGCCCCGGCGTCGATCGCGTTCTCGACCAGTTCCTTCACCACCGACGCCGGACGCTCGACCACCTCGCCTGCGGCGATCTGGTCGGCGACCTGGGCGGGGAGGATGGCGATGCGTCGGGGCATGGAAGCGGGTGCTGGGTGCGAGTGCTGGGTGCGTGCCGGGTGCGAGTGCTATGTGCGAGTGCTGAGTGCGTGCGGGGTTCTAGGTGCTCGGTGCCCGGAATGAAGCTAGCGGCAGATGCTCAAAGATGCGTACCGCGCGATCACCGCACTCAGCACCGGCACCTTGAACGCACCCAGCACCCGCACCCAGCACCCGCACTTGGCACGCTCAGTTCCGGATCCACGCCACCTGCGCGGTCGGTATCCACCCCACTTCCCCCGTCGCCGCACGCACGAGAGTCCAATCGGCGCGGGATTCGGTCGGCCGGACCGCGGTGCCGACCGGGAGGTCGCGGCTTCCCGGGGCGCGCCCGTGGGGCGAGACCCTGAGCGGGGCGCTCACGGTGACGAGACCGAGGGGTTTCCGCTCCTCGCGGGCCACCCACCCCGCCGCGAGGAGGGTGAGGAGCGCTCCGCTCCCGACCACGAGCCACCGGCCGCGCCAGCGCCGCGAGAGCGCCACGCCCCCCCAGGTGACACACCAGAGCAGGGTCGCGGCGAGGAAGAGCTCCTCTCCCGTCACCGGGAGGACTCCGCGCCAGGTCGCGGTCACGGGATCGGGGGCCGGGACGAGGAGGAGTGCGCGGGCCAGCGTCCGGCTCCGCGGGGCGAGCCGGGCGGCCCGGATCCACGACGCGGCCGCCCCGCCATCCTCTCCGAGGCGGTAGGCGGAGGCTCCCAGTCCATACCAGTGGGCGACCACCTCAGGTGCGGCGTTCGCCCGCTCCCGGTACCCCTCCATCGCCGAGCGGAACGCCCCGGTCTCATACAGGCGCTCCGGAGCGATCGGCTGTCCGGTAAGGGGGCCCGCGAGGGTGAGGGCGATGATCAGCGCGCCGACCCGGGCCCGCCCCAGACGACCGCGCCGCCCCAACCGTTCCAGCACGCCGGTGATCGAACGCACCTCTTCGAGCAGCGCCCGCGGCACCCCCCCGCCCGTCGGCGCGAACCGCTCGCTGCCGAGGCGACCGAGCACGGCGATGACGCGGTCGGCGAGGGCGGCGTCGGCCCCCGCATTGCGCAGGCTCCGGACGAGCGATACCCGGTCCGCACCGCCATTCACCCCGAGCGCGAGGAGCGCGGCGTCGAGTCGATGCTGCGCGACGAGCCAGGGCGCCTCGCTACCGGCCTGCGGCCCGTCGACCCGAACCCGCCGCGGCAGGAAGGTGACGCCGTAGACCACGACCGGTGCGAACCAGAGCACCAGCCATCCCCACCACGGGAGGGCGTGCGCCACCCACCAGCTCGGCTGCGGTGCCGTGCCGAGGAGGAGCGGCGGCGGCTCCGCGCGGGACGCGACCGCCGCCGGCGCCGGGGCCACCGGGACCCGGACCCCGGGCGCGATGACGGCCTGGTAGGTCGCCGGCTCCGGATCGTAGAAATGGTAGGTGACCGTCGGGATCGGGAGGATCCCGCTCGAATCGGGGACCACCAGGAAGCGGAAGGTCTTGGTCCCGCCGAGGACTCCGCCGACGACGTCGAGCTTCTCGTCGGTCCCTTCGGGATACACCTGGAGCCCCGGGGGCCAGCGCACGAACGGCGGCGGCCAGAGCGAGACATTCCCCCGCCCGCTCAGCACCAAGCGGACCCCCACCGGCTCGCCCACCCGGGGCGGGCCCTCGACCTCGCGGGTCAGGGTGAGTCCCCGTCCGACCGCGCCGTCGAACCCCGCCGGCCGCCCCTCCTCCGGGAGCGGGAGGACGCCGAGGCGCGGGATCTCGCTCTTCAGCTCGTAGCGCTCCTCCTGGCTGAAGAACTGGAAGGCGAGGGGGACGCTGAAACGGAGGACCGCCGGTGTGCCCGACACCGTCCCCGGCGTGATCGGGAAGACCACCTGGTGATAGATGAAGAGGTCGTACCAGACATCGCCGATCTGTTTGGTCGCCGCGATCCCCGGCGGGACCACCTGGGGGTAGTTCCAGACGCCGGAGAAGCCGGGAGGCTCGAGGGTCGGCTGGCGGCGCAGCCGGAGCCGGAGTTCGCGCGGGAACCAGGCGAGCGTCACCACGTCGACCTGCTCCCCTACCACGGCGCGCTCGGCGGAGAGGATCACCGAGACGTGCGGGCCGCTGTCCCGCGGCGGTGGGGCGGCGAGGAGGAGTTCACGGAGCCGCGGATTGAGCTGCGACGCGAGCCCGGTCCCCTGGGTCACCACCTCCACCTCGACCGCCGTGGTCTGGGCGACGATCCCCCCCTGGACCACCTGCGTGGGCCCGAGGGTGTGGCGGCCGGCGGTCCTGGCGCGGAGCACGAACTCCCAGAGCTGGGTGCGCCGGCCGCTGGTGGCCACCTCGCGCCGCTCCCCCCGTCGCACCACCTCGAACCCCTCGAAGGTCGGCGTGATGAGGGTCAGTGTTCCCGCCGCGTCGGAGGCCGAGGAGACGGTGTAGGTGAACTCCTCGCCCACCGAGACCCGGTCACGATCGACCGAGGCGGTCGCGGTGAGCGAGAGCCCCTGCAGCAATACCAAGGCGAAGAGGGAGAGTCCCATCACCAGTCCTTGTACCTGGTGGTGGCGCGGCCGCGGCGCTGGTGACGCTCGCGCGTCTCCTTCTCCTCCCGTTCGACGGAGTTGAGGATCTGTTCCGCCTGCCCCGGGGTGAGCGAGGACGGGGGCGGCCGAGGTGACGGCGGCGGGGGCGCCCCTTCGGGCGGCGGCGGGGGCTGTCCCTTGGGGTCGTTGTTGTTCTGGTCCGGCGGCGGCGGGGGGCGGCGCTGCACCGCGAGCTCGAGGTTCCACTTGGCGCGCGCGGAGCCGGGCTGGAGGAGCAGCGCTTCGCGGAGGTGCCCTTCCGCCTCGCGGAGCAGCGCTTCGCGGCGGGCCGAATCAGCCGCGGCCTCGCGGAGCGCCAGGGTGCCGAGGTTGTAGAGGGCGCGGTACCGGAGCTCGGGATCGAGCGCGCGCGAGGCGGTGGCGAGGGCCTGGCGTGCGACATCGTACTGACCGGCGGCGAGGGCCGCGGTCCCGGCATCGTACCACGCGGTGTCACCCCCTCCGCGCTTGGCGCGCTCGAGCCACGCCTGGGCCGCGGCGCGCGGGTCCCCCGACTCCAGCGACTGCTGCGCGGTCGCGGGGCGCTGGGCCGCGGCGGGCGTGGGCAGGAGGCAGGCCAGCGCGATCCCGGCGAGTGCCGCCCCGCGCCGCACCAGGGGCTGGACGGCGAGGAGGAGGAATGCCAGGAGGATCGGGATCCACGCCCGCGGGATCAGGTCGGCGACCCGGGTCTCGTGGCTCGGCGCCCGCCGGAACCCGCGCACCAGGTCGCGGATCGCGCCGGACTGGTCGGGGAGGTCGGCCGGGACGAGTGCCGCCTCCGCGGCGTCGGCGAGCCGCTCCAGGGAGCGGTCGTCCCGCGCGGTCTCGATGAGCTCCCCGCCGCCGTCGACCTGATAGGAGACGAGCGCGCCGGTCGAGTCGCGGACCGGGATCTTCACCGGCGTCTCCCCCCCTTCGGCGACGAGGACCAGCCGGATCCCCGCCTGCCGCAGCTCGTCGGCGGCCGCGAGGGACTCGCCGAGCGAGTCGTGCCCTTCACCATCGGTGAAGACCACGAGCACCCGGTCGGCGCCGGTGGCGCTCCCGGCGGTCAGCAGCTCCCGCCCCTGTGCGAGGACCGGCGCGAGGCGGGTCCCTCCTTCGCTCGCCAGGTCGGGATCGAGCCCATCCAGGAAGAGCGCGAGGGCACCGCCATCGACGGTGAGCGGGGTGAGGATGTAGCTCCGCCCCGCGAACGCGAGGAGGCCGAGCCGGTCCCCCTGGAGGTCCTGCACCAGGCGGCGCGCCTCGCGCTTGGCGCGCGCCAGCCGGCTCGGCGCCTGGTCCTCGGCGAGCATCGAGCGGCTGATGTCGATCGCGATGATGAGGTCGAGCGCGCGGGTCTCGGTGGTGACCGAGGTGCGCCCCCACCGCGGCCCCGCGAGCGCCACCGCGAGCAGGGCCGCCGCGATGGCGAGGACCCAGGGGGCGCGCGGCCCGTCCGCCGCCGCGAAGGCGGCCAGCTCCGGCGACCAGGCCGCGGCGCGGACCAGCCGTCGGCGGCGTGCGACCCACGCGAGCATCCCGGCCGCCACCGCGCAGAGCGGCACCAGCCAGAGCACCAGCGGATCGTCGAAGACCACCGGCATCAGGGCACCCGCACGGCGATGGTGGCCGCGAGCAGCAGCTCGAACCCCAGCGCGATGAGCGCCACCAGCACGAAGGGCTGGGTGAGCTCGTCGTAGCGCACGTAGCGCGTCACCTGGATCGGGGTCTTCTCCAGGCGGTCGATCTGGCCGAAGATCTGGCCCAGCGCATCCGCGTCCTTGGCGCGGAAGTAGCGGCCGCCGGTGACCTCCGCGATCTCCTTCAGGAGCACTTCGTCGATCCGGACCGGGAGCACCTCGTAGCGGAGGCCGCCGGGGCCCCGCCCCGTCGGGACCGCCGCCTGCCCCTCGCTCCCCACCCCGATGGTGTAGACCTTCACGCCCAGCGATGCCGCGGCGCGCGCCGCGGTCCGGGGATCGACGGTGCCGCGGTTGTTCTCCCCGTCGGTCAGGAGGACCACCACCTTCGACTTGTCCGGCGCGCGGCGGAGCCGGTTCACGGCGGTGGCGAGCCCGGAGCCGATCGCGGTGCCATCCTCGAGGATCCCGATCTTGAGCTCCTGCACCGCCCGCTCGAGCACCGGGTAGTCGGTGGTCACGGGGACCTGGGTCATCGCCTCACCGGCGAAGGCCACGAGCCCGATCCGGTCGCTGGCGCGGCCGCGGATGAAGCCGAGAGCCTGCTGCTTGGCGACCTCGAGCCGGTTGCTCGGGGCGAAATCCTCCGCGAGCATCGAGCTCGAGATGTCGAGCGCGAGCGCGATCGCGATCCCCTCCTGCTTGGTCTCCACCTGGTCCCCGCCGATGCGGGGGCCCGCCGCCCCGATCGCGAGCGCCAGGAGCCCGAGCGCCCGGAGCGCCGGCGGGAGCCGCACCACCCACGCCCCCCGGGCGGCGGCGATCACGAGCCCGGTGTCGCTGTACCCCGGCGCCGGGGGCGGCCGGCGGCGCCGTCGCCAGAGCCACCACGCGGCGAAGGCGACGAGCAGCAGCAGGAGGGGGCGCGAGAAGCTCATCCGGCCCGCTCCAGCTTGGCGCCCAGCACGTCGGCCCGTTCCACGAGGTCGGGGTCACCGGCGGTGGGGGCGAACCGCTCCGCCTCCAGGGCCTGGAGCAGCCCTTCGATCTCGAGGAGGGGCCAGTCGCGCTTCGCCCCGCGGAGCACCGCGAGGCAGTCATCGATCGCGAGCCCGGGATGCGCGGCGGGGACCTGGGCGGCGATCACGGCGCGGATCCGGCTGAGGGCCGCGCCCTGGGCCGCGCGCAGCTCCCCCGCCCCGGCCCACCGGATGACGTCGGGGACCGGCGGGGCCGTCGCGACCGGGGCGGGCACCTCCCGGGGACCACGTCGCCTGAAGACGAGTACCAGAGCGGCGACCGCGAGGCCGAGGAGGGTGAACTGGAGGATCGGCACCCACGCCGTCCCCGCCCCCCCGACCGCGGCATCGGGGGGCTGGGGTGCCAGCGAGTCGGGGGGGATCGAATCGGGGAGGACCGACCCGATCCAGACCGTGGCCGGGCGGGACGGGAGCGAATCGACCAGCGCCCCGGGGCCGAGGATGGTGGGACCGGGGATGTCGATCTCGTGCGCCCCCGGCGTCCACCCGACCAGCGGGTAACGGATCTCGACCGAATCGCCGCGCCGCGACACGACCGCCGGTCCCAGGGACTGGAGGTCGGCGGCGGCATCCTCAGGCCAGGGGGCGGCGCGGACCACGGAGCCGGTGGGGGCGCGAAGGTTCCGCGACACCCAGACCGTGTCCCCCACCGTCGGCGCGGCGGGCTGCTGCAGCACGAGGAGGACCGCGAGGATCATCGCCGGCCGCGGGCCCGCCGCGCGAAGGCGCGGTGCAGCGGCGGGGCGTAGTCCTCGTCGGTGGCGAGGGTGAGCTGGTCGACCCCCGCCGCGCGGAGCGCCTGCGCCCGGTCGGTCCGCCGGCGTTCGGCGGCGCGGCGCATCCGGCCCCGCACCTCGGGGTCGCCGGAGTCGACCAGCACCCGTTCCCCGCTCTCCTGGTCCTTGAGTTCGATCCACCCGGCGTCGGGGAGCTCCCGCTCCCGCGGGTCGTCCACGGTCACCGCGATCACCTCGTGGCGCGCGGCGAGCCGGCGCAGGGGTCGCTCCCACCCGGTCGCCTGCAGGTCCGAGAGGAGGACCACGATCGAGCGGTGCCGGAGGAGCCGCGACGCATAGGTGAGGGCGCCCGCGAGGTCGGTCCCCTGCCCCACGGGGGCGAACGCGAGCATGTCGCGGATCACGCGCAGCGCGTGCCGCCGCCCCTTGGCCGGCGGGACCACCCGCTCCACCCGGTCGCTGAAGAGGAGGGCACCGACCCGGTCATTCTGACGGGCGGCCGCGAGCGCCAGCACCGCCGCCACCTCGGCGCCCACGTCGGCCTTGGTGCGGGGCACGCCGAAGCGGGCCGACCCCGACTGGTCGACGATGAGGAGCACCGTGAGCTCGCGCTCCTCGGTGAAGGTCTTCACGTACGGGTGTGAAAGGCGCGCCGAGACGTTCCAGTCGATGGCGCGGTAGTCGTCGCCGTACTGGTACGCCCGGACCTCGGCGAACTCCATCCCGAGCCCGCGGAAGACGGAGCGATACTCGCCCGCGAGCAGCGACGTCACGACCCCGCGGGTGCGGAGCTCGATGCGCTTGACCTGCTTGAGGATGGCGGGGGAGATGGCTGGCATGGGAGAGAGGCTATCAGCCATCCGCTATCAGATGTTCCGTGCAAAGCGAGATCATCGGATAACGGATGGCGGATAGCATCATGAACTACGGCGTAGGCACCGCTTCGAGGATCCTGCCCACCACCTGGTCGGCGTCCATCTCCTCCGCTTCGGCCTCGAAGGTCAGGATGACCCGGTGGCGGAGCACGTCGGGCGCCATCGCCTTCACGTCCTCGGGAACGACGTACCCCCGGCCGCGGAGGAAGGCGTGGGCGCGCGCGGTCTGCGCCAGGGCGAGCGAGGCGCGGGGGGAGGCGCCGAAGGCGATGAGGGGGCGGAGGTCGGCGCACCCCGCGACCGCGGGATCGCGGGTGGCGCGCACCAGGTCCACCATGTAGTCCACCAGCTTCTGGTCCACGTACACCTCCCCCACCGCGCGGCGCGCGGCGAGGAGGCCGGCGGGATCGAGCACCGGGTCGACGGCGATCGGGTCGCCGCTGCTCATCCGCATCAGCACCTCGCGCTCCTGCTCGCGGGTCGGGTAGCTCACCCGGACCTTCAGGAGGAAGCGGTCGAGCTGTGCTTCGGGGAGCGGGTAGGTCCCCTCGTTCTCGATCGGGTTCTGGGTCGCGAGGACCAGGAACGGCTCGGGGAGCGGGAAGGTGGTCCCGCCGATCGTCACCTGCCGCTCCTGCATCGCCTCGAGGAGCGCGGACTGCACCTTGGCCGGCGCGCGGTTGATCTCATCGGCCAGCACGATGTGCGCGAAGACCGGCCCCTTCCGGACCCGGAACTCCTGCGACTTCTGGTCGAAGATCAGGGTCCCGACCACGTCGGCCGGAAGGAGGTCGGGGGTGAACTGGATCCGCGAGAAGCTCGCCCGCACCGTCTCGGCCAGGGTGCGGACCGCAAGGGTCTTGGCGAGCCCCGGCACCCCTTCGAGCAGGACGTGCCCGCCGGTGAGGAGACCGACGAGGAGCCGCTCGACCATCTGCTCCTGCCCCACGATCCGCTTCGCCACCTGCTGCAGGGCGGCCTGGATCGGGGCGGGATCGACGGGGGCGGCGTTGGTGGAAAGGGAGATGCGTGGCTGGGTCATGGGTCGTGAGTCATGGGTCATGGGTCGATGTGCGAAGGGCCGGAGTTCAGGTCGGTGCACTCACGACCCACGACTCACGACCCACGACCCTATTCCTTCATCCCGATCGCCTTGTAGATCTCCGCCACCTCGGCCGGCTCCAGCACCCGCCAGTGCCCTTCCTCGAGGTTGCCGAGCTTCACCGGACCATACTGCAGCCGGGCCAGCCGGTCCACCTTGCACCCCATCGCCTCGAACCATTTCCGGACGATCCGGTTGCGGCCCTCGCGGATCACCAGGTCCACGACGCTCCGGCCATCCTTCCCTTCCCGCACCCGGGTCCCCGTCACCTGCACGGGGCGCCCCTCCACCACGATCGACTTCTTCACCAGCCCGCTCAGCGCGGCGCTCGACTGCCCGTGGACCAGGGCGACGTAGCGCCGTCCCAGGTGCCAGCGGGGATGGGTGAGGCGGTGCACCGCGTCGCCATCGGTCGTGAGGAGGAGGAGACCGGTGGTGTTGATGTCGAGCCTCCCTACGTAGGTGAGGCCGCGCGGATTCGGGATCAGGTCGAAGACGGTCTTCCGCCCCTGCTCGTCCGACGCCGTGGTGACGACGCCGAGCGGCTTGTGGAGGGCGATCCACCGCTTGGCCAGCTTCTTGGTGGGCTTCCCGTCGACGGTGATCTTCTGGCGCGTCGGGTCCACCTTCGACCCGAGCTCCGCGACCTTCCCGTCCACGCGCACCCGGCCCGAGGTGATGAGTTCCTCGGCCTGCCGGCGCGAGGCGATCCCGGCCTGGGCCAGCGCCCGCTGCAGTCGCATCTCGCTCATCCGTCGGCCGGCACGGAGGCGGCGGCGTCCTCGCCCGGTTCGGGCTCGGGCGGGCGCGGTGGCTGCAGCGCGATGGTGAGTTCCTCCGCGCGCGGGAGCTCGGCGAGGTCCTTCAGGCCCAGCAGCTCGAGGAAGAGCGCGGTGGTGCCGTAGAGGAGCGGACGGCCGAGCTGCTCGGAACGGCCGACCACCTCGATCATCCCCCGCTCCTGCAGGGCGCGGAGCACCCCGCCGGCCGAGACGCCACGGATCTCCTCGATCTCGGCGCGCCCCACCGGCTGGCGGTAGGAGATGATCGCGAGGGTCTCGAGGGCGGCCCCGGTGAGCTTCGGGGTCCGTTGGGCGAACTGCGCCTGCTCGATCGCCTGCGCGAAGTGGGGCCGCGAGAGGATCTGGTACCCGCCGGCCAGCTCCACGAGCTCGACCGCGTGCTGGTCGAAGTCGTAGTGCTCGCGCAGCTGGTCGAGCGCGGTCCGCACGTCGGCGAGCGTCGCCTCCGCGTCGAGGGTCTGCAGTTCCTCGATCGTCAGGGGGCGGTTGGCGCTGAAGAGCGCCGCCTCAAACAGCTGGGAGAGCGGAGTCACGGCGGATGACCATGTCGGCGAACGGCGCCGGCTGGTGGAGGTGGAGGAGGCCGCGCTTGGCGAGCTCCAGGAGGGCGAGGAAGGTGCTCAGCACATCCACGATGTTGGGACGGACCCCCAATGCCTCACGCCAGCTGAACTCGCGGCGGTCGAGGTCGGCGAGGAGCGCCTCGATGCGGGCCGTGGCCCCCTCGACGTCGAGGGGACGGGCCACCACGCGGTGCAGGATCGGCTCCGGGATCCCGTCGATGACCCGCTGCACCGCCTCGAGGAGGGCCAGCAGGTCGAGCGTGAGCGGGAGCTCCGGAAGCGCCGGCGGCGGCGGGATGTAGCCGCGCACGTACTGCAGCGCGCGGCGCTCCGCGGCCCGGTCGAACCAGCTGACGATCTCCTTGATCTGCTGGTACTCGAGCAGCCGGCGCACCAGCTCGTGCCGCGGGTCCTCCCACTCGTCGTCGCTGGGACGGGGGAGGAGCATCGCGGCCTTGAGCCGGAGCAGCCGTCCGGCCATCTCCAGGTAGTCGGCCGCCTGGTTGAGGCCGAGCTGGTGGATGGAGGCCAGGAACTGGTCCGCGATCCGCGCGATCGGGATGTCCGAGATCTCCATCTGCTCCTCACGGATGAGGTGCAGCAGGAGGTCCAGGGGCCCGGTAAAGGCGTCGAGCTGGACGACGAAGCCCGGATCGGCGCCAAGTGCGGCGGTCGGTGGCTGCGGAGGGGCACTCGGGGAGGTCACGGCACAAGTTTAACCCCGGGCCCCGGGCGCCGCGACCCCTTTCCTTGACCCAACCCACTGCCCCGCTTATGCTTATGGTCTGTTTGGGGACTTCCCGATGGGGGGCGTCCCGGCCACCGTACCACGTGAGGGATCAGTGCCGCGCATCCAGTCCGCCAAGAAGCAGCTCCGCAAGTCGAAGGCCGCCGCCGCGCGCAACAAGGCCCAGCGTTCCGAGCTCCGGAGCGCCGTGAAGAAGGTCCGTGCCGCCGGCAGCAAGGCCGAGGCCGAGAAGGCGCTCGTCGCGGCGAACTCGCTGCTCGATCGCGCGGGCCGGAAGAACCTGGTCCACCGCCGGAATGCCGCGCGGATGAAGTCCCGGCTCGCCGCGGCGGTCGCTGCGCGGAAGTAAGCCGGTGAGCGGTGAGCAGTGAGCAGTGAGCGGGCCCCAAGGCGGGGCCCGTTTTCGTTGGGTGTATTGCACGAAAGAGCGGGGCCTCCATTCGAGACCCCGCTCACCGCTTACCGCTCACGGCTCACACAGTTCAGACCCCGGCCAACTCCGACCCGCACCGCTCGCAGTACCACTCCGTCGCCCGGTTCATCGTCCCGCATTCCGGGCACTTGAGGGTCCGGTTCTCGTTGGTGTTCCGGGGCTTCGGGAGCTCGGCGTCGGGGACCGGGGTCGCCACCGCCGGCGCAGGCGCCGCCATCGACGGAGGGACGACCTCCCCCTTCCCCTTCTTTTCCGCCTTGACCGTCTTCGTGGTCGGCGCCGGGGCCGGGGCCTCGTCGGTCTCGCCCACGGTCGCGCGCAGGAACTCGAGCTCGTCCGCCGGAGGCTTCGCCTTGGCGGCACTCGGCACGAACTCCGCCCGCCCGCTCTCCCGCTTCTTCGCTTCCCCCTCCGCCGCCGGCTCCTCCTTCGGCTCCGGCTTCGGTTCGGGCTTGGGCTCCGGCTTCGCGGCGGCGGGCGCCGGCTTCGTCGGCTCGGGGGCCGGGACCGGGGTCGCGACGAGCTTGGCCACCTCGGCCAGACGCTCGATCTCCTCCCCCACCTTGGCGAGCTCCTCGCGCACCGTCACCAGGGTCTTGTTCGAATCGGCCCGGAACTTGGTCCAGTCCGCCTCGTCGTACTCCCCCACGGTGTGGCGAAGCTCCGCCTCGGCCAGGGTCTCCTTCGCCCTGGTCTCCTCGGCGGCGAGCTCGTCCTTCCGGGCCTTCTTCTGCTCCAACTGCTCCCGGATCCCGTCGGCGTGTTCGGTGAGCTTGGCGATGACCCCGTCGAGCCGGGTCTTGTAGTCCGCCATCACCTTGGTCCGGACCGCCTCCGGCGTCGTGTCCTTGGCGGACTCGAGGCGGGTGAGCCAGGTCTGGAACTGGTTGCGCTCGGCGAGGAGGGCGTTGATCACGCCTTCGCTCGAGGAGGGGGGCTTGGCCATCAGGACCGTCCGCTTGGGGGGGTCAAGGTCGGTCAGGGAAATCTAGGCGGTCGGGCGGTCGGGCGGTAAGGCGGTCAGCGCTGGAAGACGATGCGCCCGTCGACCAGCGTCATCTCGTTCCGGCCGAGGAGTTCTTCGCCGCCGAACGGGGTGTTCCGGCTCTTGGAGCAGAAGTGCCCGGCATCGACCTTCCAGCGTGCTCCGGGGTCGAAGATCATCACGTCGGCCGGGGCGCCCACGGCGAGGGTGCCGCCGATGAGGTTGAAGACCTGCGCCGGGCGGGTGCTCATCCGGTAGATCATCTCCGGGAGGGTCAGCACCCCCGGCTGCACCAGCTCGCGCATCGCGAGGCCGAGGGCGGTCTCCAGGCCGAGGATCCCGTTCGGGGCGTCGTCGAACTCCCGCTCCTTGGCGTCGTAGTGGTGCGGCGCGTGGTCGGTGGCGATGCAGTCGATGGTCCCGTCCTTCACCGCCTGGCGGATCGCCTCGCGGTCGGCCTCCTCGCGCAGCGGCGGGTTCATCTTGGCGTTGGTGTCGTACCCTTCCACCCGCTCGTGCGTCAGGGTGAAGTGGTGCGGCGCCGCCTCGGCCGTGACCCGGAGCCCCTTCTCCTTGGCGCGGCGGATCAGTTCCACCGACCCGCGGGTGCTCATGTGGCAGAGGTGGATGTGCCCGCCGGTGAGCTCGGCCAGGATGCAGTCGCGCGCCACCTGGATCTCCTCGGCCGCGGCCGGGATCCCCTTGAGACCGAGGCGCATCGAGACGATCCCCTCGTGCATCGCACCACCGTGCGCGAGGGAGACATCCTCGCAGTGGTCGGCCACCGGGATCCCGAACACCTTCGCGTACTCCAGCGCGGTGCGCATCATGTGGCTCGACTGCACCGGCTTCCCGTCGTCGCTCACCGCCACCGCCCCGGCGCCCACCATCTCGCCGAACTCCGCGAGGCGCTCCCCCTTCTGCCCGATGGTGATGCAGCCGATCGGGTAGACCCGCGCCTTCCCCGCCGCCTTCCCGCGCGAGAGCACGAAGCCCACCGCCGACTGGTTGTCGATGACCGGGTCGGTGTTGGGCATCGCGCAGACCGCCGTGAACCCGCCGGCGACCGCCGCGGCGGCCCCGGTGGCGATGGTCTCGAGGTCCTCGAACCCCGGCTCGCGGAGATGGACGTGCACGTCGATGAGCCCCGGGGCGACCACCTTCCCCTTGGCGTCCTGCACCTGCGCGCCGTCCGGCGTGCCGATGTTGGTGCCGACCGCGGCGATCTTCCCGTCCATCACGAGGAGGTCGGCGACCGCGTCGGTCTTCCGGCTCGGGTCGATGACCCGGCCACCCTTGATGAGGAGCGGGATCACGATTCCTCCGCGCGCGCGGCCGATCCGTCGGGCTTGCCGCCGGCCAGGAGATAGAGCACCGCCATCCGCACCGCCACACCGTTGGTGACCTGCGGCAGGATGACGGAGTGCGGGCCGTCGGCGACCGCGGAGTCGATCTCGACCCCGCGGTTCATCGGGCCCGGGTGCATGATGAGCAGATCCTTCGGCGCCTTCTCGAGGCGGTCCACGGTGACGCCGAAGACCCGGTTGTACTCGCGGAGCGAGGGGATGTACCCCTTTTCCATCCGCTCCAGCTGCAGGCGCAGGATGTTGAGCGCGTCGGCCCAGGCGATCGCGTCCTCGATGTGCGGCAGCACCTCGACGCCGAGCGCGGTGATCTCGCGGGGCACCAGGGTCGGCGGGCCGCAGACCGCGACCTTCGCCCCCAGCTTGGTGAGCCCCCAGATGTTGGAGCGCGCCACCCGGCTGTGCAGCACGTCGCCGCAGATGGCGACCTTGAGCCCCTCGATCTTCTTGAACTTGTCGCGCAGGGTCAGGATGTCGAGCAGCCCCTGCGTCGGGTGCTCGTGCTTCCCGTCCCCGGCGTTGATCACGTTCGACGCGATCCGGTCGCCGAGGAACTTGGCGGCGCCCGAGGCCCCGTGGCGGATCACCACCATGTCGATCCGCATCGCCTCGAGGTTCCGCGCGGTGTCGACCAGCGTCTCCCCCTTGCTCACCGAGCTCCCCGACGCGGCCACGCTCACCGTGTCGGCGGAGAGCCGCTTCTCGGCGAACTCGAAGGAGATGCGCGTCCGGGTGCTCGCCTCGAAGAAGAGGTTCACGACCGTCTTGCCGCGGAGCGCCGGCACCTTCTTGATCTGCCGTTCCGAGACCTCCTTGAACGGCTCCGCGGTGTCGAGGAGGAGCTCGATCTGCTCGCGGCTCAACCCTTCGAGCCCGACCAGGTCCTTGCCGAGGGTGGGTGCGGACATCAGGAAGCGGCCTTGGGGACGAGGTCGACGGCGTCCTGGCCGTCACGTTCGGCGACGCTCACGCGCACCGTCTGCCCCTTGGGGACCGTGACGGTGACACCGGCGATGTCGGGCTGGATGGGGAGCTCCCGGCCGCCGCGGTCCACCAGCACCGCGAGGAGGATGCGCCGCGGCCGCCCGAACTCGGCGAGCTCGTCGAGCGCGGCACGGATGGTGCGGCCGGTGTAGAGGACGTCATCGACGATCACGACCACCTTGCCGGTGAGGTCGTGCTGCATATCGGTGACGCCGACCACGGGGGCCGGGACACCTTGCAGGTCGTCTCTGTAGAGGGTGATGTCGAGCTTGCCGCGGAGGAGCTGGGCCCGCTCGGTCTTCTCGATCTGCTGCGCCAACCGCTCGGCGAGTTCCACCCCCCGCCGCTGGATCCCCACCAGGACCAGGTCCCCGGCCCCGCCGCTCTTCTCAACGATCTCGCTCGCCATCCGCACCAGAGTGCGTCCGATGGCCGTGGTATCCAGGAGCGAGGTAGTGGATGGCATCGGGGGCCGAAGTTAGTCGCTTGGGATGGCCGATTCAAGGTGAGCGGTAAGCGGTGAGCGGTGAGCGGGGACGCCCGGTCGGGAGCGTCGCGAGTCAGGATACGATGAGCGGGCCCCCGGCAGGATTCCACCCAATGACCCGCTCACCGCTTACCGCTCACGCAGTTCGTTCACCGCACTCCGGCCACCCGCAGATACACCTCCTGCTGCCCCACCCGCGGGAGCCCCATCGTCGCCTTGGGATCCTTCATGTCGGGCTTCGACATCTCGGCGTGGTCGTGGGCCGCCGCGCTCTGCTGGCTCCAGGCCACCGCCACGCTGTCGCCGATGAGCGCCAGCACCGGGAAGGTCGAGGCGGTCGCGGGGTCCGAGACGGTCTGGGTGGCGAGCCAGGTGGCGCCACCGTCGAGGGAGCGCTTGAGCATCACCACCGGACGAACGCCGTGCCCGTCATCCCAGGCGAGGTAGACCTCCCCCTTCGGGGTCACGGCGAGTTGGACGTGCGAGGGCTGCGAGCGCTCCCCGATCGAGATCGCGGTCGGGGTGAAGCTCTTCCCGCCGTCGGTGCTCTTGGCGTACCAGACCCCGGCATCCTGCTCCTTTCCGGTCCACCAGGCGATGTGGACCGCGCCGTCGGGACCGAGCGCCATCGCGGGACCAGCGTGCGGGCACCCGGGATAGACCCAGCCGTCCTCGCGGGGCCGGACCGGCTCCTGCCAGGTGGCCCCGGCGTCATCGGACCGCGACACCACCACGTCCCGCACGTCGCCAGGGAAGACGTTCCGCCAGCTCACGAAGAGCTTCCCGTCCCCGGTCGCCGCGACCCCGGTGCGGCAGCAGGGACAGGCCTGGTCCTCGCGGAGCGCGGCAGGCGTTCCAAAGGTGGCCCCACCGTCGCTCGAGCGGGCGAAGAAGACCTTGGAGATCCCCTTGCTGTTCTCGAGCCAGGTGGCGAGGACGCTCCCATCGGGGGCCACCGTCAGGGCGTGGAAGCCGTGCGACCCGAAGTCGCCAAGTTCGCCACTCCCGTTCACGGTGACCGGCGCGGTCCAGGTGCGTCCGTGGTCGCTGGAACGGACCAGCCGGAGCGCGTTCGCCGGGAAGCGGCGACCCGGCACCACCTTCCCCACGGCGTACAGGGCGTAGAGCCCCCCTTTGGCGTCCGCGGCAAGCCGCGGCGGCGCCTCGCCGTGCGGCTCGATGGGACCCAAGGGGTCGGTCAGCATCACGGTCGGGAGCGGGCCCGCCGCCCCGCCCGGCGTCACCGAGACGAAGAGGCGGCCATTCTCCCCGCCCCCCTCGGCCGCGACCCAGGCGAGGACCCGGTCCCCGGCCGCGGTGACGAGGAACATCGGGGTGGCGCCATTCGCCGTCTCCTGCGAGACGACCGCCGTGGGGGAGAAGACGAGATCCTGCCGCCGCTCCCCGCCGCACGCGGCGAGGAGGAGCGCGGCGATGATCACGCTGAGCGTCTGAGCGTCCGAGCGTCTGTTCACTGTCACCTGCCCAGGCGGTACACGCCCGAAAGGAAGAAGGCCCGCGTCTGCCCGGGGCGGAACCGCTCCCCCTGCGCCACGGAGTACGAGGTGGTCTCGGCGAACCGCTCGTCGAAGAGGTTCGTGACCCGGCCCACGAGTTCGAAGCCGTGGTAGACCGGCACGTTGGCGTAGAGGCTCACCACATCGTGCCCGTCGTACCGGTGGGTGTTGGCCGCGTCCATCCAGTACGGTCCCATCTTGATCCACTCACCCGTGATCGACCCGGAGTTGAGGAGCTTCGGCTGCCAGGTAAGGCGGGTGGCGGCGAAGAACTCCGGCGCCATCTCCATCTCGTTCCCGGAGAGGTCGGTGCTCGGGTTCGGCCGCCACTCGACGTAGGTGTGCTCGCTCCAGGTCGCGGTCACGTTGAAGCGGATCGCCGGGATCGGCGCCACGTCCACCCCGGCCTCGACCCCGCGGTGCTTGGTCTCGCCGGCGTTCACCGCCGTGCGGAGCCCGCTCACCGGGTCGAAGTAGGTGAGGATGTCGTCGTGCAGGCGCATCTGGTACACCGTCGCCTCGAAGGCCGCGAAGTTGCTCACCCGCACCTTGAGGCCGGTCTCGACGTTCTCGGCGCGCACCGGCTTCAGGTCCACCGTGCTCACCGCCGACCCCTGCCGGAAGAGCTGGCTCTCGCTCGGCACCCGGAAACCGCCACGGTAGGAGCCGAAGAGGTTCACCCCGGGGGTGATCTCGTAGCTCGCGCCGAGCTTGGGGGTCACCCGGTTCCAGTCGACCTCGGTGTCGCCGGGGATCCGGTGCGCGCCGGTGTCCTCCACCGCGAGGTGGCTGGTGTAGTTGTAGCCGAGCACGTCATAGCGCGCGCCGATGTTGAGGGAGAGGCGCGGGATCGGGTTGATATCGAGCTGGGCGTAGGGGGCCGCCTGCCAGAAGGTGACGTCGTAGTCGTACTGGACGTCGGCCTTGGTGTAGTCGGTGTAGATCCCGCCGACCTGGGTCGGGATGATCCGCTGCTCCATCCGGCTCCCCGGGCTCAACTCGCCATCCACGCCGGCGCTCACGCTGGTCCGGACGCCGGGCAGCGCCTGGCGCGCACGGACCATCATCCCGAACGACTGGTTCTGGCTCTCCCAGACCTGTGGATCGAACGAGAGCTGCCACGAGGGCATGATGTTCAGGGAGTTGTAGCGGGCGTACGCCGTCGCACCGTAGGTGGTGAGCCCCGCCTGCGCCGCGTACTCGGTGGAGTAGCGGAGCGACTGCACCTCGCGGTAGGTGATCGGCGAGTAGTTCTTGGTCGGGTCGCTCTCGTAGTCGGCCTTGGAGAGGTCGCTGCCGCCGTCCGAGGGCTGGTCGATATGGCTCGCCGAGACGATGGTCTTGAGCCGGGAGTTCTGGCCCAGCGTGACGTCCCAGCGGAGGGTCCCGCTCTGCCGGGCGTACGGCGCGCCCACCCGCCAGCCGTCGCTGTCAGTGATGTTGAGGTCGGCGCGGATCCCGTGGGCCCCGTAGGTGTTGCTGAAGGTCCCGAGGCCGCGGATGTACCCGGCGGTGCCGCCTTCGAGCGACAGCTCGGCGCTCTGCGTGGCCGAGGGGTCGCGGGTGTAGGAGTTCACCGCCCCGCCGATGGCGTCGGAGCCGTACACCGCGGACCCCGGCCCCTTGATGATCTCGAGCCGCCCCGACTGCGGGAGGTTGATCTCGTAGAGGCCGTTGTGGTTGAAGAACCCGGTCGAGCGGATCGGGACCCCGTCCTCGAGGAACTGGTAGACCGCCTTGGTGGTGATCGGCTGGCGGATCGAGGTCGAGTGCCCCTCGCCGCCGAGGTTGCTCACCCAGGCGCCGGGGGTCCGGGTCACGAGCTCGGAGGGATGGTGCGCCCGCGCGGCGGCGATATCGGCCTGGTCGATGACGCCGATGGCGATCGGCATCGTGGCCAGGTTCTGCGCGTCACGGGTGGCGCTCACCGTCATCTCGGCGAGGTCCACGGTGGCGGTACGGAGCCGGAAGTCGAGCGGCGTCGTCTCGCCGGCGGTGACGGTCACCTCGGTGCGGACCGGGGCGCGGCCGACCGCACGCGCGAGGAAGACATACTTCCCCGCCGGAAGGCCGCGCGCCTCGAACCGGCCCCGCACATCGGTGCGGACCGCGATGTTCAGGCTCGGGATCACGACGTACGCTTCCGACAGGATGACCGAATCGGACTCGGCCATCAGGACGCGCCCGGCGACGGTGCCGGTGGGCGCTTGGGCGCTCAGGCGCGTGGACGCGTGGGCGCTTGCGAGGACCGAAAGGGCGACGAGGGCTCGTCGCAGAGGGACGAAGTTCACAGGTGCTCCACCGAAAGCCCACTCGGGGCCGGGATAGACCGATGTCCGGATCGGGGGATCCGGGGGGACGCGCACTCGCGGGAGGGCCGGAGGCCCACCCTTCGCTACGCGATCGGTGGAGCGGTGCTTGGAGGGAGGAGATCGAGAGGCGCGCTGACCGGAACGGCCAGGGCGGACTGCGGACTGCGAACGGCACGTTCGGTGACAGCGGCCACGACCCCCGACTCACGACCCACGACCGAGGGGAGCGCGATGCCGGCGGAGAGACACTGCCCGATGCAGGAGCAGTGGCCGCTATTCTGGTCGTGGCCGTGCGCTGGGGCCTGCTCGGTCGGCGCGGCCACACCGGCCATCGCCATCCCGGCGTGTCCCGTGTGCTCGTCGGCCGAGTCCGTGGCGCCAAGCGCCGAGGCGCCCACGCGCCCAAGCGCCCCGTCCGCCACCGGGCACGGATGGTACGCCGCCACCCACGACCCGACGATCGCCGGATTCGCGGTGATGAGGAGAGCGGCGAGGAGCCGCTGGCGGCGGAACCAATTCAGCATACCGTGAATCTACTCGATCCAAGTCGGAAATGGACCAGGGACTGGGGACTGGGGGCAATACGTGGCTAACTGGCCCCGGATTCAGACGTTCCGGACCGTACCGCCCACCACACCCGGAGCCCCAAGAGGAGGGCCACTCCCCCGCCCCACGCCAACGGCTCCCGCCAGTCGAGCTTCTGTGTAAGTGCGAAGTGGACCAGGGCCAGGACGACCGCGGCATAGACCAACTTGTGGATCGTGGCCCACCGTCGTCCCAGACGGGCGATCATGAACGTGGGCGAGGTCGCCGAGAGGATGAGCAGGATCAGGAAAGCGAGCAGGCCGAGGAAGATGCGACGGTGCTCCAGGGCGTCGGTCCAGATCGAGTGCCAGTCGAGGCCGTGATCGAGCCAGGCGTAGATGGTGACGTGGGCCACCGCGTACGCCGCGCTCCAGTTGCCGAGCATCTTCCGGAGCTTGATCGCCCCGTTCCACCCCGTGAGCCGGCGGATCGGGGTGACGGAGAGGGTCACGACCAACAGCACGAAGGCCCAGAACCCCGTCCCGTGCTCGAGGGTGATGAGGGGGTCGGGGCCGAGGTCGCCGCGCCAAGCGCGGAGGGCCAGTCGGCCGGCGGGCAGGGCGGCCAGGACAAAGGCGGTCCACCAATGCAGGCGCTGGCTCCCTCGATTCATACGTCGCCCCGCCCCGGCGCGACCACCTCACCCCCCAACCCCCTCTCCCTGAAGGGAGAGGGGGAGCGCACCCGCACTGCGACCCCACGCCTCTGCGCCACCTAGAAATTCACCCGCAGGTCCATCCCCGAGTACAGCGAGGCCACCTGCTCGGCATATCCATTGAACGGCAGTGTCGCCTTCCGCCCGAAGCGGCCGATGATCCGCTCGCTCGCCTGGCTCCAGCGGGGATGGTCGACGGCGGGATTCACGTTGGCGTAGAAGCCGTACTCATCCGGGGCGGCGAGGGCCCAGGTGGTCATCGGCTGGCGCTCGGTGAAGCGGATCTTCACGATGCTCTTCCCCCCCTTGAAGCCGTACTTCCACGGCACCACCAGGCGGAGCGGCGCGCCGTTCTGTGCCGGCACGGGGCGGCCGTAGATCCCGGTGACGAGGAGGGCGAGCGGGTGCATCGCCTCGTCCATCCGGAGCCCTTCGACATAGGGCCACTGCAGGATGGCGCGGCGCTGTCCCGGCATCTGGGCCGGGTCGTGGAGCGTCGTGAACTCCACGTACTTCGCCTTGCTGGTGGGCTCGAGCTTCCGGATCACCGCCGCGAGGGAGACCCCGTTCCACGGCACCACCATCGACCACGCCTCGACGCAGCGGTGCCGGTAGGTCCGCTCCTCGACCGGGATCCCCTTCAGGAGGTCGGCGAGGTCCCAGCGCTTGGGGCGCTTCACTTCCCCTTCGACCGAGACCGTCCAGGGGGTGGTGCGGAAGTTCACCGCGAGCTCGCGCACCGCTTCCTTGTCGGTGCTGAACTCGTAGTAGTTGTTGTAGCCGGTGATGGTGTCGTAGGGGGTGGGCGCCTCCGGTTGGCGCGTGGGCGCGTGGGCGCTCAGGCGCTTTGACTGCATGGCGAGCGCGCCGGCGGCCGCACCCATCGTCGCAAGCCAGGTGCGGCGGTCCCAAAAGTGCTCTTCGTCGGTGATCTCCGACGGGGCGATGCGGGGAACGGTGAAACGGGACATCGGACCTCGGTCGGGCTGGGGGAACGGCGCCGGTGCGTCCTGATACTAATGAGACGCGCCGGCGGGCTCGACGGTTCCCGCAGGTCCCCCCTTCGGAATGAACCCCTGGAACCGCCCATCGGAGATCATGATGACCCCGCCCCGCTTGTACCCGGTCGCCTTGAAACTGAAGGTCCCGCTGATCGCCGTGGTGGCCGAGTCATAGGCGGTGACGTAGACGGTATCGGGGACCGCCTCCTGCCCAAGCCATTGGTCGTCGAGGACCTGCGTGCAGCTGTAGCTCGCAAAGGCGAACGGGGTCGCCTGCCAGCCGGCGTGGATCGGGTAGGCGCCCACGCCGTCAAAGTGGACGATCCGGATCGACAGGGCCTCGAAGTCCTCCACCGTCTCCCCGACGCCAGCGATGATCTGCACGAAGGTGTCCGTGGCGGAGAAGTAGTGGTACATCTGGGGATAGAACCCACCGGAGTCCTGCAGGACCTGCCGTCCATCCACCCGGAAGCCGATGGTGGTATCGGCCGTGGCCGCCGACGGCTCGAGGATACACACCTCGGCCGGGCCCTCATCCCCCGTGGGATCGCACGAGGCAACGAGGAGGGCGATCGGGAGGATCAAGTATCGAGAGATCGTCATCGGGATCACCGGAACACGACGGTCACGAAGTCCTTGGTCGCCTCGTCCACCAAGATCTGGATCGACTGGAACGGGATCGTCACCGACTTGTCGGTGAACCCGGTGCAGTTGGCGATCTGGACCCGGTCCATCGCGACGCCAACGATGCACCCCGGCCCGTTGAGCCCACCGTCGGCGAGAGAGGTGCCCGGGATGCTCACCTTCCGCCCAGCCCCCTTGTAGCAGCGGAACTGGTCGGCGAAGACCGAGCCGTCGGGGATCGCTCGGTCGCGGCCGAACTCGCACCCGGCGGCGCGGGCGGGAGCCGGGGCGGAGGAGGGAGCGGGAACGGCACCGCCCAGGGTCAGGACCAGGAGCGCGGCGAGGGACTTCGTCCACATAAGGTGGCCTCGACTAGCAGGGATTGTTGAGGGGGGTGTCCCCGAAAGGGAACACTTTCAGGCAATGGTGCAAGAGTCACGCCCGGAGGTGACGGACAACGGACGCTCAGACGCACGGACGCTCGGAGCCCCCTGCGATCGGGAGCGTCCGAGCGTCTGTTCTCCGTTGACCGACACGGACAGGGAGGGATTCGACCCGTAGGCGCGCAGCGCCGGAGGGGGGCGAGGCGGCAACGCCGCCGCAGCCCAACCCTCGACTGGATGCTGATCGTACCTGGATCTGTTCCGGAACGACAACGGACAGGGAGGGATTCGAACCCTCGGTACCGCTTGCACGGTACACACGCTTTCCAGGCGTGCCTCTTAAACCACTCGAGCACCTGTCCTCACCCCCAAGTCCTTGCGGGGGGCGGAATTATCGCCCGGTGGGGGGTTCCGTTCAAGGGTCGGGGACTCCCCCGCGCACCCGGGCCAGGGACCAGGACAGTGGTAACGGAGGATTCATTCCCGTCCCACGATCATTTCATCCCGGGGACGTTAGGGTGGGGGCGGCCCTCGGGTGGGCCGAGGGCCGGCCACCCAGGAGGGGATATGTCCCTGATCAAGACCATGCCGATGGTGCCATCGGCCAAGCGCGATCTCGAGGAGATCGTGGACCGCTTCTTCCGAAACCCGTTCGCTTCCATCTCCCCGTTCGGAGTGGGCACGGCGACCGGACGGAACGAGGAATTCGTCCCGGCGCTCGACCTGGATGAGACGGAGAAGGAATTCGTCGTCCGGCTCGAGGTCCCGGGGATCCCGCGGGAGAACCTCGACGTGAACCTGGTCGGGGAGACCCTCACCCTCTCCGGTCACCGGGAGCGGGTCGAACGCCAGGCCACCGAGAACTCGCTCTGGGAGGAGCGGGAGAGCGGGCGGTTCACCCGCACGATCAAGCTGCCACAGCCCGTCGATCCGAAGCAGATCGAGGCGCTCTGCCAGGACGGGGTGCTCACCGTTCACCTTCCCAAGGCCGAACCGGCGGTCAAGAGCAGGATCGTGATCAAGTCCTGATCCCCGGAAACGCGACGGGGCCCCTCCCGGGGCCCCGTCGTCGTTTCCGTGCTCCAGCCCAGGGTCACCGGAGGAAGAGCAGTTCCTGATACGTCGGCAGCGGCCAGAGGTCGGCGCTGACGGTGGTCTCCAGCAGGTCGCCGTACTCGCGGAGCTTCGCCATCGCGGGGCGGATCTTCTTCTGGATGTGCTCCGCGTGCGCGAACGGGTCCTCGTCCTGGTGCGCCAGCTCCTTCTCGAGGACCAGGGTGGCGTCGCGGAACTTGCCCACCAGCATCACGAAATCCTTGAGCGACTGCAGCTGATCGGCCGACTTGACCCCTGCCCCCTCGAGCGAGGAGACCGCCTGCGCCAGCAGGGTCTGGTGCTTGAGCGCCGCCGGGAGGATCTGGATCCGCGCCATCTGCACCATCGTGTCCGCCTCGATGGTGAGCTGCTTCACGTACTTCTCGACGGCGATGTGGGCCCGGCTCTCGGTCTCCACCCTGGTGAGGACCCCGTACTTGTTGAAGAGGTCGACGTTCTTCCGCGCCCGGAGGAGGGGGAAGGCGCTCACCGAGTCGGGATAGTTGGCGAGCCCCCGCTTGGCGGCCTCCTTGTGCCACTCCTGGGAATAGCCGTCGCCGTCGAAGATGACCCGCTTGTGCTGCTTGATGACCTTCTTGAGGACCCCCATCACGGCGCTGTGCAGCTTGGCCGGGGTCGGGCTCCGCCCCGCGGCGCGTTCCAGCTCGGTCGCCATCCAGTCCACCGACTCGGCCACGATCACGTTGAGCACGGTGTTGGGCCACGCGATGCTCTGGCTCGACCCCACGGCGCGGAACTCGAACTTGTTCCCGGTGAAGGCGAAGGGGCTGGTCCGGTTCCGGTCCCCCGAGTGTCGCGGGAGCTGCGGCAGGGTCTTGGCCCCCATGTCGAGCTTGCCGCCCCGGATGGTCCGCTTGGGGCTCCCCTTCTCCACCTGCGCCAGGATGTCAGAGAGCATCGCACCCAGGAAGATCGAGATGATCGCCGGCGGGGCCTCGTTGGCGCCGAGCCGGTGGTCGTTCCCGGCGCTCGCGACGCAGGAGCGGAGGAGGTCGGCGTGGAGGTCGACGGCGCGGATCACCGCGCAGAGGAAGACCAGGAACTGGGTGTTGGTGTGGGTCTCGTCCTGCGGGTCGAGGAGGTTGGTCCCGGTGTCGGTGGCCATCGACCAGTTGTTGTGCTTGCCGCTCCCGTTGACGCCGGCGAACGGCTTCTCGTGCAGCAGCACCTGGAGCCCGTGCCGGGGCGCCACCCGGCGGAGGGTCTCCATCAGCATCATCTGGTGGTCGCTCGCGATGTGGCTCTGCTCGAAGAGCGGGGCGATCTCATACTGCCCCGGGGCCACCTCGTTGTGCCGGGTCTTCACGGGGACGCCGAGCTTGTAGAGCTCCGCCTCGGAGTCGTGCATGTACGCCAGCACGCGCGAGGGGATGGAGCCGAAGTAGTGGTCCTCGAGCTGCTGCCCCTTGGGGGGCTTGGCGCCGAAGAGGGTCCGCTCGCAGGTGGAAAGGTCGGGGCGGAGGCGGTAAAGCTCCTCATCGACCAGGAAGTACTCCTGCTCCGGTCCCACGGTGGTGATGACCCGGTTCACCCCGGCGTCGGTCCCGAAGAGCCGGAGGATGCGCATCGCCTGCTTGTTGAGCGCCTCCATCGAGCGGAGCAGCGGGATCTTGGTATCGAGCGCCTCGCCGGTCCACGACACGAAGGCGGTCGGGATGCAGAGCGTGATCGCCCCCGAGTCATCGCGGTTGAGGAACGCCGGCGACGTGGGGTCCCAGGCAGTGTAGCCGCGGGCCTCGAAGGTGGCGCGGAGGCCGCCCGACGGGAACGAGGAGGCGTCGGGCTCCCCCTGCACCAGGTCGGAGCCGGAGAAGTTGAAGATCACGCCCCCCTGCCCGTCCGGGCTGATGAGCGAGTCGTGCTTCTCCGCGGTGCTCCCGGTCAGGGGCTGGAACCAGTGGGTGAAGTGCGTGGCCCCGTTCTCGATCGCCCAGTCCTTCATCGTCGCCGCGACGACGTCCGCCACCTTCGGGTCGAGCGGCTCGCCGCGGTCGATGGTCCGGAGGAGGCTCTTGTAGACCTCCTTCGGCAGCCGCTGCTGCATCACCCGGCGGCTGAAGACGTTGCTGCCATACGACTGGTCGATGTTCACGGAGGTCTCGGTCTCGGCCACGGCGGGGGCTCCAGCTGGGGGTGGGCGGATGTCGGCTCGGGAGAGAATAGCGGGAGCGAGGCGCGGTGGGTATGTTTTCCCCTAGATGTACTAGGGGTACGTGGTACTTGGTATGGGGTGCGTGGGAATGCACCGGACCACCCACGCCCCACGTACCACGTACCGCGTACCCGAATGGACCTGCTACCAGGCACCCTCGACCTCCTCATCCTCCGCGCCCTCCGCTGGGAACCGACCCACGGCCACGGCGTGGCGGTGTGGCTCCGCCTCGTCACCGATGGCCAGGTGGACCTCCCCGAGGGGACCCTCCGTCCCGCCCTCCAGCGGCTGGAGAAGCAGGGGCTCATCAGCGGCGAGTGGGGGCCCTCGGAGAAGAACCGCCGGGCGCGCCACTTCCAGCTCACCTCCCTGGGCCGGCAGCGGTTCCGGGAGGAGGCCGACCGCTGGGGGAAGTACGTCGAGGTGATGGACCGGGTGCTGGGGTACGGGGCGACGGGGTCGATCAGAAGCAGGTGACAGGGGCACAGACGCTCGGACGCTCAGGAACTCACCGCCATGGCGGGCACCTGAGCGTCTTCAGCGTCGGCTCCCTATCTTTCCGGCACCTCCAACCACGGGACCGCCATGGGCAGTCTGGTGACCGGCATCATCCTCCTCTTCATCGCCTTCATCCTGATGACCGTCGCCGCCGGGCGCTCGGGGATGGCCGGCGCGAAGATCCTCCGCCTGATCGCCTTCGGGCTCGTCGCGCTGGCGGCGTTCTCGATCGTCGGCTCCACCGTGAAGGTGATCGAGCCGGGGACGGTCGGGGTGCAGCACGCCTTCGGCACCGTGAGCCCGACCCCCCTCCTCCCCGGGATCCGGATCGTCCCTCCCTGGTCCTCGGTGGAGCGGTACAGCACCCGCGAGGAGCAGTGGCCGGGCGCCGGGGACAACGCCGAGGCGATCTCGGCGCTGTCCAAGGAACAGATGGGGATGCAGATCGACGTGGCGATCCGCTACCAGATCCGCCCGGTCGACGCCCCCCGGCTCTTCCTCGAGATCGGCGACCAGGCCCAGATCGAGAACGTGGTGCGGAACGCCATCCGGAACGGGGTCCGCGACGGGATGGTGCAATTCACCATCAACGACATCGGGGGCCGCAACCTGATCGCCACCACGATGGAGGCGGAGGTGGACAGCGCCCTCGTCACCAAGCCGCGGACCGGCGGGGAGACGTTCCGGATCGCGCAGATCACCGCCTTCTTCCTCCGCGACCTGCAGCCCCCGGGCCAGGTGGTGCAGGCCATCAACAACAAGATCGCCCAGGAACAGCAGATCGAGACCGAGCGGCACCGCGTCGAGGTGGCCCGCCTCCAGGCGGAGCAGCAGCGGCTCCTCAACCAGACCCTGACCGCCGAGGCGCTCACCAAGCAGTACCTCGAGGTGCTGCACGACATGCGGCAGAGCAACAACCTGGTGGTCCTGGTCCCCACCGAGGGGGGGATCCCGATGCTCAACCTGGCCGAGCTCCGGAATAACCTGCGACGGACGCAGTAGACAGACGCTCGAGACGCTCGAGACGCTCAGTAGCTCCCGATCCGGGGCCGCTGAGCGTCTTGAGCGGCTGTCATCTGTGAACGGCGACCGCAGTCGACGGACGCTCGGACGCTCGAGACGCCCAGTAGCTCCCGATCCGGGGCCGCTGAGCGTCTTGAGCGGCTGTCATCTGTGAACGGCGACCGCAGTCGACGGACGCTCGGACGCTCGGGACGCTCAGGAGCTCCCGATCCGGGGCCGCTGAGCGTCTTGAGCGTCTGTCATCTGTCTCCTGCGACCACGGACAGGGAGGGATTCGAACCCTCGATACCCTTGCGGGTATGCCAGTTTTCGAGACTGGTTCCTTCAGCCACTCGGACACCTGTCCAACGGCGGGAAAAATAGGGGGTCGGGCGGCCTGACGGTAGGTTGGGTAACACCCGTATCCTGTTGGACTTACCTGGGTATCCGAGCGGCTGTTCGCCGTCGACTACGGTCGCCGTCGGAGCTGCTGGATCAGCCGCTCGTCGTGCCCATAGATGTCGTGGTAGAACCGGATGGTCCCGTCCGGCATCGCGGTCGCGGTGGTGTAGTAGAGGAGCACCCCCACCGGGGTCTCCAAGTTGACCCGGATCGAGGTCGAATCGGTCATCACCCGGTCGATCTGGGCCCGATCCCACCCCGCCTGCCCCCGCAACACCCACTCCGCCATCAGGCTCGGGTCCTCGAGCCGGATGCAGCCGTGGCTCAGGTCGCGCCGCACCTTCCGGAACGCACTCGTCTCTGGCGTGCCGTGCAGGTAGATGTTGAGCCGATTCGGGAAGGCGAACTTCACCAGCCCCACCGAGTTGTTCGGTCCCGGTCGTTGGCGGATCCGGTAGCGCCCCGCCTCGATCCCCGCGCGGAGCTCCGGGGTCAGCGTGTCGCCGAGGACCCGGTCCCCCCGCCCCACGATCTCCATCCGCGCCGCCTGCAGGTACCCCGGGGAGCGCTCGAGCGCGGGGAGGATCTCCTTCTTCGCAATGCTGAAGGGGACGTTCCAGTAGGGCCAGAACTCGATGTACCGGAGTTGGTCGAGCATCACCGGCGTCCGGGTGTCGAACGAGCTCCCGGTGACGACCTTCATCCGGAGCGAGGGGGCCCCCTGGCCGGCGGAGTCGAAGGCGAAGAGCTCGAAGGCGGGGACGTTCACGACCACCGCGCGTCGGGTCTGGAACGGCGGGAGCCACCGGAGACGCTCCATGCTCAGCTCGAGCTGGGCGATCCGGGTGCGGATCGGGATCCGGAGCTCGGCGATGGTCCCGGCACCGAGCACTCCGTCGACGGCGAGGGCGTGCCGCGACTGGAAGCGGCGGACCGCGTCGACCACCGGGCCGGAGTACAGGGTGTCGTCCACCTCGACCGAGTCGGCGGCCAGGTCGCCTAGGAGGACCAGGCGGGCCTTCAGCTCCGGGAGTGCGGCGTAGGTCCCTCCCGGGCGCACCATCGACCGCCAGGGGAGCCGCATCGCCGGCGCCGAGTGGCCGATCTGCCGGTAGTGGCGGAGCTGGTCCCGGAGTTCCCGGTACTGCGCCAGCTGCGGCTCCACCTCGGCGACCAGCGACGCGAGCGCCTCGCCGTTCCGGAACCGGGTCGCGACCACGGCGAGGTCGTGGGCCGGCGAGTCCTCCCGCGCGTGGTGACTGAAGGGGTTCTGTGCCACCCGTCCCTCGTGGATGTCGTGCACGAACCGCATCAACGAGAGGGTGAGCAGCACATCGAACTGCGCCTGCGCGCTGTCCGACCACTGCCCCTCCAGGTTCTGCCGGATCAGCTGCCGCAGGCGGGGGAGGTCGTAGTCGGTCGGGTCGAGTCCCTCCTCCCGGGCCCGCGCGAGCCCGTCGATGAGGGCCACCGCCTGGTGGGTCACGACACCGGCATCGAGCCAGGCCGCGGTATCCCCCCGACCGGCGTAGAAGACGCCGAGCGGGGCGGCGAAGAGGCCGAGATCGGGACGCCGGGCGCCGGGAAGCCGTCCCGACTCCACCAGCGCGATGATCTCGGCCGAAGGATCCTGGGCCGCGACCTCACTGGGGGGCACGACCAGCGCCGCACCCAGCACCACCAACAGGACGCGGGTCACGACACCGGCCAGAGCTTGAGCGCCTCGGCGTGGGCGGTGGCGACCGCCGGGGAACCCTGGATCATCTCGAAGTAGCGGCGCGGAAGCTCGTCGCCGTCCTCACGCGGGGTGAGGAGAAAGCGGGACTCTTCCAGCAGGGTGGCGACCGGGATGGTGAACTCCCCGGGCTTCGCGAAGAGCGCCTCGTCCATCTGGGCGGCGAGCCCCGACATCGGCCGGATCCAGGCGAACCAGGGGTCGTTGAGCAGCAGCTGCAGGAACGCCATCGCGCTCTGCACCCGCCCGTGGGCGAGTTCGTAGCGGCGGCGCTCCTCCTCGAGGATCGCTTTGTGGGCGTGGAGGAGGGCCTTCTGGGCGGTCTGGAGGCGGGAGCGGTCTTCGGGGGTGAGGGACATGGTGGGAAAATAACCGGCGAAGCCGCGGACAGTGGATACGACCCCGTAGGGGCGGGGCTTGCCCCGTCCGTCGGCGGCGCAAGCGCCGCCACAACGTGAACCTCGGGAACACAAAGGGCCGCGCTGATGCGCCGCCCTCATGGTGTGGTGAGACCCGAGCACAGGGCGGGGCGAGCCCCGCCCCTACGGTCCCCATTCCATGAAGAAAGGCCGCGCGAGGCGCGCGGGTTTAGGTCCGCTTCGCCCGGAAGAATCCCTTCAACACCTCGCCGCACTCCGCCTCCAGGATCCCCTGCACCACCTCCGGCCGGTGATTGAGGCGCGGGTTCCGGAGGATGTCGTACACCGACCCTGCCATCCCGGCCCGCTGGTCCCAGGCGCCGAAGACCACCCGTGGCACCCGGGCCAGCACGATCGCCCCGGCGCACTGGGCGCAGGGCTCGAGGGTGATGTAGAGGGTCGCCTGGTCGAGGCGGGGAGCGTGGCCCGCCGCGATCGCCCGCCGGATGGCCAGGAACTCGGCGTGCGCGGTGGGGTCGTGCTGGTGGATGGTCTCGTTGTGCGCCTCGCCGAGCACCTCGGAGCCGAGCATCAGCACGGCGCCGACCGGGACCTCGTCCCGAACGGCGGCGGCCCGGGCCAGCCGGAGTGCGTGCTCCATCCCGGCCATATCGTGGGAGGTGGGCGCCCCCCTACGCACTCGCCGCGAGCCCCTTTCCGGCCACTCGGAGGAAATAGAGCTCTTTCCCCTTCACCCCGATCTCGACGGTGTCGCCGGGGTGGTAGGTCCCTTCCAGCACCTGGAGCGCCAGCGGGTTCTGCAGCCGGTGCTGGATGACCCGCTTGATCGGCCGCGCCCCGTAGACGGGGTCGTACCCCTCGGCGCCGAGGAGCTGCTTCGCCTCCTCGCTCACACGCAGCGTGAGCTGGCGGGCGGCGAGCATCTTCTCGAGCCCCTTCAGCTGCAGGTCGACGATGCGGCCGAGCTCGGCGCGCCCGAGCTGATGGAACACGATGATCTCGTCCACCCGGTTCAGGAACTCGGGGCGGAAGTTCTTCCGGAGCTCCTCCCGGACCACCCCCTCGATCCGGGTCCACGCCTTGGCGTCGGGTTCGGCACCGGCCTCGAGGATGTGGTGGCTCCCGATGTTGCTGGTCATGATGATGACGGTGTTCCGGAAGTCGACCACCCGCCCCTGGCTGTCCGTGAGCCGGCCGTCATCGAGGATCTGGAGCAGGACATGGAAGACGTCGTGGTGCGCCTTCTCGATTTCATCGAACAGGATCACACAGTACGGACGTCGCCGGACCGCCTCGGTGAGCTGCCCGCCCTCTTCATAACCCACGTAACCGGGCGGCGCGCCGATCAGCCGCGCCACCGAATGCTTTTCCATGAATTCCGACATGTCGATGCGGATCAGATGCTCCTCTGAATCGAACAGGAAGGTGGCCAGCGCCTTGCACAGTTCGGTCTTGCCGACGCCGGTCGGCCCCAGGAACAGAAAAGAACCATAGGGCCGCTTGGGGTCGCCGAGTCCCGCCCGTGAACGGCGGATGGCATCCGACACCAGGCGCACCGCCTCGTCCTGGCCG
>Ga0315910_10000520_pt1 | contig 38148 bp, 25 predicted proteins | sample EdamamesoilMG_FD_204470 | JGI IMG/M metagenome (GOLD analysis project Ga0315910, IMG submission 204470) | Garden soil microbial communities collected in Santa Monica, California, United States - Edamame soil | ecosystem: Environmental > Terrestrial > Soil > Garden | place: USA: California...
CCTCGAGGTGAGACACGAGGCCCGGCTTGACTTGTCGCACGTTCATCACGCCTTCGAGCCGTGCTTCGGAGCCAGCGGCGTTCGTCGGCACGAAGAAGCCGTAGTCCTTGAAGGTGACGCGGCAGGAGGGTGTGTTCGGATCGGAGATCACGGCGAGCTCCATCCAGCACCCCTTCTTCGAGCAAGCGCGGCGGACGTGTCCATCGACGATCATGGTCTTGCCGTCGTGCGCTGCCGGCTGCTCGAGCACGCTCGCGAGGCTCTCGCGCGGCGCGGCGCCGAGCGGTGCGCCGAACGAGCGCGGTGCCCTCCGCGGCTCGCTCGCCGTGTTCTTCGCGACTTCCGCGGGCGGCGTCGCCGCCGTGCCCGGAGCCGGAGCGGGCGCTGCGCGGGACGGCGGCTCGGTCGAGCCCGACTGACACGCGGCAGCGAGCGTAGAAAGGACGACGAGACCGCGGGCAAGGAGGACGCGCATGGTGGGCTCGGGGGCGCTGACCGTATTCATCTTGGCGAGGATGCGCGGACTCGGCAAATCAGGGGCGGCCGAGTGCCTGAGCCAGGCGCTCGCTGAGGCTTTCGCCGCCACGCCGGGTGAGCTCGTGCTGCGCCAAGAGCACCGGGTACGTGGCGTTGCCGTCGGGCAAAAGTACCTCGTAGGCGAGCGGACCGCCCGGGGCTGCATCGTTGTCGCTCCAGCGTCCGGCGCGATGCAGGCAGACGAGCTCGCCGAGGTACGCGCCGGCAAGGACCGCCGCGCGCCGCGCCGCCTTGCCGTGCGGCGACGCGTCGCCGCCGACGAGCGAGAGGTAGCGGGTCACCGCCTCGACGCTCGCGAACGTACGATCGAGCGGCACCTTCAGCGTGCGAGCCGCCCAGGTTCCGATCGCCGAGGCCGGTAGGGCACGGCCGAGCTCGACCACCTGCTCGAGGTTCGGCCAGGGCGCGGGGTCCCACGGCGCCGGCGGCTCCGCCCCCTTGTGCGAGCACGGCTCCGGCGGTTCGGCACCCGGGTGGGGTGTCGGCCCCGCTTCGATGCGCAGCGCTTTCACCCCTCGCATCGCGCGCTCGGCGTGCCGGTGCGGGTGATAGACCTCCTCGCTGTAGTCCACGGCGAGGCTTGCCGGTTCGCCGATTCGTCCGCGCCAAGTGCCGCTCCGCGTCGCGCGGACGGACTCTCCCGCGTAGCAAGTGACGAAGAGCATCAGCGTGGGGGGTAGCGCGTCCGCGGAGCCCGGCACGAGCAGGGAAAGCAGCGCATCGAGGCGTTCGAGGCTTTTCAGCGACAGATCGAACGGCGCGAAGTGGCAGCCTGCGGGCGCGGTGGAGAAGAAGTCCATGGCGGCGAGCGCCACGCTCCGCGGCTCGGGAATACGGCTGACGAGAAGCGGATCGAACGCCTTCCGCGCCAGTGACTCGAGCGCGGCGAGGGCGCTCCGCGACTGGCCGCCCGCCAAGTGACCGTCGACTTCGCCCCACGGACCGCGACTCAGCGATTCGAGGTCGAGCAGCCCGAGATCGAAAGGTGGCGGAGTGCTCTCCTCGGGCGGTGGTGGCGCCGGTTGCGTCGGGAGCTCCGAACGCGGGAGGTCGAGCGGTCCGAGATCCAGGATGCCGGCGGGTTTCGTGGGTGCGTCGAACGACGGGAGACCCGGTGTCTTCAGTCGCCGCTCGGTCGATCCGAGAGCGCCGCTCGACGGCGGCGCTGTCGACTGGCGCGGTGCGGCGCGCTCGGTGGGTGCGCCGCTGCCGGATGCGCCCCGTTCCGAGCTCGGTGGACTCTGGTCGACCAGCACCGGGAAGGAAGCGCCCGCGTGACCCGGGGGGCTCGTCATGCGGAGCAGAGCCTGGGCCTCCGGGAAGTCGGGACACTCCACGATGACCTCCTCCAGTCGGCCCTGAACGCCCTTCGCGTCGAGGCGCCCCCGCAGGAAGAGCAGCCGCGTCGTGAGGTACGTCACCCCGGGGCCGAGGTCTCCTTGGGCCCCGAGCTCGGTGAGCTCCCGCTGCGCCTCGTCGAGGCGGCCCTCATCCAGGCACGCCTCCACGGCGCGGAGCCTCCGGTCGGAGAGCGGTCCACCAGACATAGAACAAAAGAGTCGCTCGGCCGCGTCAGGGGCGCAAACACACAAATTTTTCCCTCTGAGCGTAAAACCCGCCGCATTTTCGCGGTTCCCTGCGGTAGGGGCCCGAAGCTGAAGGGGCGGCGGCGGTCACGCCGCGGTGGTCGCACGCTCGGCCGAGGGGTCGGCGCACTCGTAGGCGATCGGGCATTCGATGATCGCGACGTACGGACGGGTCTCCGCGTTCAGCGTCACGACGGCCGAGCCCTCCGGGTGTCCGTTGAACGCGTGCTTGAGTGCACCGACGGCGACGCCACACCCCGTGAACCGAGCCGCTTCGCACAGCGACTCGTACGTCCAGCGGCCGTCCGGGTCGGCAAAGAAGTCACACGGGATGCTCGCGAGCGGCATGACGTAGTAGCTGACGCGCATGCCGTTCGGCAGCGTGGCTTCGATGAACGGGTGCACGGGACGGAGTGGAGACGGGGTGAGGTTGGACATGGAAGCGGTCCTATCCGAGCACTGAACAAAAATACAGTACCATCCGTAACGTGCGGATTTCACTATGGAGTCGGCGCTCGGGCCGTGGCGCTACTCGAGCAGGTAACGAGCACCCTCGTTCGTGAGCGCGGCGCCGCTGCGGCCACCCCACACGACGACCTCACCGGCAGCGATCCCGGCGGCACCGTAGGCGTGCGACGCACCGCCCGGCCATGGGGCGATCGGCGTCCACGCGTCCGCGTCGCGATCGTACCGGGCGCCGTCGGTGAGGTAGCTCGACGGCGCGTCGAGCCCACCGAGGATCACCATTCCGGTCCCGCCGTCCGCCCACGACCAGCCCGACTCCCGGTGCGAGCCGTACCGTGCTGCAGGCGCGCCCTCGGTCGGAAGATCCGCCCAGCGACCTACGTCGTAGCGTGTCCCGTCCGCGAAGATCTCGTCGACGTCCCGCCCTCCCCACGTGTGGAACTCGCTGCCGATGAACGCACCGAATCCGCCCCAGCGGGCCGAGAACGGTGAGTCCGAAATGGCATTCCAGTCGTGGTTGGTGAACGAGTAGTACGTGATCTCGTCCGTCGGTGATCCGGACGCCAGGCGCCCCCCGGCCACCCAGAACGTCAAATCACCGTCCCCGATCGAGGCGTCCTGCACGCGCTCCGGCGCTTGCCAGGAGCTGGCGGTTTCCCAGCTGTCGTCCCCGATATCGTAGAGGTCGAGCCCCTCGATGAGGTCACCGGCGGCGTCCGTCCCACCAAAAAAGAGCGCAAGGTCCTGCCCGAATGCGCCCACGGGTGCGACCCGAGCGGTCGGCCCCGAGCTCATGGGCAACCAGACGTCCTCCGCAGGGTCGTAGCGCGCTCCGTCGTCGAAGGCCGTCGGCCCTGCCGGGTCGATGCCGCCGAAGACGAGCACCACCGCGCCGGTCCACACTGCCGTGGCGTCGCTGCGCGGCGACGGCGTGTTCGCGTCGGTGGCGACCATGCGCCAGGAATCGGTGCGGGGATCGTAGAGCGCTCCGCTGCTGAGTACCGTGCCGCTCTCGTTCAGGCCGCCCCAAATGAAGAGTTGGTTGCCGAGCGAGGCGTAGGCCGCGCGCTCGCGCGGCGAGAAGCCGCCGGGCGGAACGCTCGTCGGGACCCACCCACCCTGGCAGGTTGGATCACAGATTCGCCCGGCGTTGCAGTCCTCGTCGCAACCTTTCCCGCCGGTGTCACCGGCCTCGCCTTTCATCCCGCCCTTGCCAGTCATGGAGCCAGCGGTCCCTTCACCCGCGGACCCTCCAAGAGCCGTGCTCCCGCCATCGGCCGAAGCGCCGCTCGAGCCCGCCATCGGCAGCGAGGAGCCTGCGGCGCCCGAGGTCGTGCCCGCCGTTCCCCCGGTCGACAGGCTGCCGCCACTTCCCGAGACCGAGCCGCCAACGGCCGGCGCTTCGTGGATCCAGTAGTCGTCGGTGGGCGGACAGGCGGTGAGAAGAAGCGGCGCCGCGGCGAGCCCGAGCCACCAGCGTGCGTGCCCTGAGGAACGCTTCGCCATCAGAACTTTCCCGATACGCTGACGCCGCCCGGGACGATCCCGAGCGAGACAGACGGGCCCGCTTCGTCTTCGGGCTCCTTGAGCCACAGGTACGAGCCCACGCCCACCCCGACCACGCCGACCCCGAACCCCACGTACGAGAGCGCCCGTTCTAGTCGGTACGCCGACAGCGTGTCTCGCATGCTCGGTGGGCAGCCGGCCCCGCATGCGGCGTCGAGCTCGGACTTCTTTCCGAGCGCGATGGCGCCGGTGATCGAGCCGAACAGCACGCCGGCTCCACCCACCGAAAGCGTCGCGATCGCCGCCGTGCTCGGCCCTGCCGAGGCCTCTTCGATCGGACGCGGCGGCGGCGGCGGTGGTGGCTCTTTCTTGGCCGGCGGCTCGGGGGCGGCGAGCTCGATCACGATCTCCTGCTTCTCCCGTTCCAGGAGCGTGACGTCGCGCACTTCCGGTGGGCGACCTGGCGTCAGCACCTCGATGCGATGCGTGCCGGGGTCGAGCGGATTGTCCACCCCCACGAGCGCGCTGGTGAGCTTGCGCCCGTCGACTCGTACCTCCGCGCGCGAGCTGTCGAGGCCCCGCACCGTGACGCGCAGCCGGGGTAGGCGCGGCAAGAGCGCACCAAGCTCCTGCGCTGCATCGTCCGTCGCCTGCCGGAAGGTAGGATTGTTGGGATCGTCGTCACCTCGCGGGAGTGTCGCGTAGGTATCGACCGCCTCCACCCAGCGTCCGAGCTCGACGAGTGTTCGTGCTCGCATCAACGCCAGGGTCGGCGCCTTCACCAACGAGAGCGCGCGGTCGAAAAGATCGAGGGCTCGCTCGTACTCCCGCCGCTCGAACGCTTCCGTTCCCTCGCTAGCGAGCGCGCGCGCGGCCGTCCGCGTGTGGGTGTCCGCGTCGGCCGAGGGAGGACCGGGCGTCTTGGACGGATCGGCGGCATCCGATGCGAACGCTGGTGAAGCCGCCGCCACGAAGGCGACGGCGAGCGACGCGAACCGGAGGAGCACACGCATGGGGCGTTCAGAATCCGAAATTTCGGACTGCTTTCTTCGCCGGGCGCGCCACGTGGCCGCTCGATGGCCTCGCCGTGCCGCCGGTCGTCTTGGCGGTCGTCGTCGAAGCCGGAGCTTTCGCCTCGGCGGCGAGAGACGGCGATGCGGCGGAGCTCGGAGCCTGGGCGGCGGTCGCGGCCGCCTCGGGATGCGCGGGCGGTGGGGCAGGGCGAGCCGCCTCGGCGGGCGTCGAAATCGTTCCCTTTTCGCCGCCTTCCTCGCCGCCCCGGGTCGCGAGCAGGGTCACCCCGATCCCGAGCACCATGCCGATGGCGGCCAGCGCGAACGGTGCGTGCGGGCCGAAGGCACGCCGCGAGAGCTGCCACGCCTTCAGCTTGAGCTGGGAGAAGGGGCCGAATCGCGCGTCCATCGTCGACGCTTCGGTGTCGGGAGTGCTGCCTGCCTTCGGGCGCCCCGAGGGAACGTCCGGGCGCACGCCGGACAGCGCTCCATCGAGCCACAGCGCGCGCACGGAGTTGCCGCAGATGTCCTCCTTGACTCCGTGCTCGTAGAGCCAGAGCCCGAGGGCTTCGCCGAACTCGGTCATGTCGCCCCAGCGATCCTCGACCGATTTCTCGAGACCGCGCGCGATCACGCGCCACAGGCCCTGATCGCAGGTTCCGAAGTCACAGGCCGGCACCGGGTCGTCGTTGACGATCGCCTGGATCAGGCTGTTGTAGTTCGGGTTCTTGAACGGGCCGACACCCGTGATCATCTCGTAGAGCATCACCGACATCGACCAGACGTCGGTCCGTGCGTCGATGTCGTGCGCGCCGAGCGCCTGCTCCGGAGACATGAATTCGGGGCTGCCGAGCACCGCACCGCGCTGAGTCAGGCGGTTGTCCTGCGGCTGCTGGTCCACCTTGGCGATACCGAAGTCGAGGAGCTTGGGCTGCAGCCGCCCCAGTGGGTCGGCCGCGATGAACACGTTGTCCGGCTTGATGTCGCGGTGAACGATGCCCTTCTCGTGCGCGCAACGGATGCCGTCCGCGAGCGGCAGCAGGAGCTGCACCGCGCGGATGGCGGGGACGCGCCCTTCGCGCCCGAGCATCGTCGCGAGCGTCTCACCCTGTGCGAGCTCCATCACGAGGAACGGATCGCCGCGCGTGGTCCACCCGAAATCGAACACCCTGACCAGGGCCGGATGGGCGAGCCGCGCCGCCGCCTGGGCCTCGCGCGCCATGCGCGAGGACAGCCCCGGGCCCGCCGCGCTCGCGCGGATCAGCTTGAGCGCGATGTCCACGCCGAGCACCAGCGAATGCGCGACCCAGACCACGCCCATCCCGCCCTGGCCGAGCTTTCGCACCAGGCGATAGCGGTCGGCGATCACGTCGCCGGCGAGGTACGTCTCCTCGGGGGTCTCGCGCCGGGGCGGCGGCGCGGTTTGGACCAACGGCTCCTGGTACTGCGTACCAACCAGGTACGGAGCCTTGCGCGGGGCCGAGGTGGTCATTCTAGGTTCAAGGGCCGCACGGTGGAGCCGAGCGCGCGGGTGGCGAGGTGACGCCGAGACCAATAACGGCCCAGCATGCCCTAGAGATTACGTCACCCCAGCCGCGGCGCAGACCCTTTCGCCCGGGTCCGGCGACGAACTCTCCGCCTTTCACGCACTCCCACCCACAGCCACGTACTCGGCCCCTTCAGCCGCTTCGTGGGTGGCTAGGGCTCCGCAACTCTTCACGATGTCGTGAGATCCGCTCTAGCTTCCGAGCGTTTTCGCGCAGCGGAATCCGATGCCGTAGCTCAGCGCTTTCGGATCCTGCGCGTAGCGGAAGGAGGGGCGCAGCCAGGTGGCAAAGCTGCCGTTCCAGGCGCCGCCGCGGATGACGCGGCGTTCGCCGGAGGTGGGGCCCGTCGGGTTCTTCTTCACGTCAGGGGTGTAGGGCGCGTACCAGTCGGCCACCCACTCCCAGACATTGCCGACGACGTCGCGAGGACCGAACTTGGAGCTCCCGGCGACGAACTTGCCGACCGGGGCCGTCGCCGCGTAGCCGTCGTCTTCGGGGTAGAGGGCGGTGAGCGGCGCGCCGTTCTTCTTGCCCCACGCGACGCATTCGCTGCCGCAGGCGTTCAGGTGCTTCGCCGTCGGCGCCTCGTCACCCCAAGGGTAGATGCGGCCGTCCGGGCCACGCGTCGCGTACTCCCACTCGGCTTCGGTGGGCAGGCGCTTGTCCTGAGCCTTGCAAAAGGTCTCCGCCATCTCGTGGCTGACGCAGTTGATCGGGTGATCTTCGAGCTCCGGTTTCCCGAACGTGCAGAGCGGGGCGTAGATCTTCTTGTCCTGCGCCGTGATCTTCGGCCATTCGACCTCGTTGGTGACGCGGCGGCATTTCCCGACGTCCGAGCAGGCCTTGTATTCCTTCGCGGTCGTCTCGTAGAGATCGATGCAGTAGGGGTCGAGCGTCACGTTGTGGCTCGGCTTCTCGTTGTCCGGTGCGTCCTTTTCGTCGGACCCTTGGAAGTACTGGCCGGCCGGGATCGTCGCCATGTTCTCCGGGCACTTCGGCGGAGCAGGGGGAACGGGCGCCGGTGGGGTTGCGGCGCTCGCGAGCTCCATCGGTCGAACGCTCGAGGGTTGTACGCCGGCGTCGGTCGCTCCGCGGCGGCTCAACATGATCCCGCCGACGCCGATCACGCCGACCAGCACCGCGCCCGCGATCACGAGCCAGGCGGCCCTGCCCGAAGAGCTCTCGGGGCCCGGGCCGGTGGCGGGACTCGAGCCGGCCGTGCTCGTCGCCGAAGCACGGCCCGTGAGCGACGACGGTGCGAGCTCGGTCGGTGCCGTGAGCACGCTCCGCGCCACGCCGGCGCCGGAGAGCGAGCGAGCCGACCCGAGCTCGGGGTAGGCGCCGAGGGCCTCGCCGAGCGCGGCCCAGAATTCGGCGGCGCGCGGGTAGCGCTCCTGCGGCTTCACGGCCAGCGCTCGTACGAACACCGCTTCCACCGCCGTCGGGAGCGCCACGCCGAGCGCGCCGGGCGTCGGGCGGATCTCGGGGTTTCCGGAAGCGAAGCCGAGCTGCACGATGTCGTCACCCACCAGCGCCACGCGGCCGGTGAGCATTTCCACTGCGACCAGGGCGAGCGCGAACACGTCGGTCCACGGCCCGGTGGCGCCGTAGGTGCGGCTGAATTGCTCCGGAGCGCCGTATTGGGGCGTGAACGACGTCACCGCCATGCCGGTCTTTGCCAGCGCCGCTTTGAGCTGCGTGTTGTCGCTCATCATCTTGGCGACGCCGAAGTCGAGCACCTTCACCGTCGCCTTGCCGGAGCGCGCGTCGCCGAGCACGAACAGGTTCGGCGGTTTGATGTCGCGGTGGGCGATGCCCTTGCCGTGCGCCACGTCGAGCGCGGCGGCGACTTGGCCGAGCAGCACGAACACCTCGCCGATCGTGAACGGCGGCGCGCCGGAGCGTACTTCCCGGTCGAGCAGCTCGTCGAGCGGCAGGCCCTCCAGCCACTCGAGCACCATGTACGGCATCCATTGCCCGTCGGGCGACGTGTAGGTGCCCACGTCGCGTGCCTGCACGATCGCCGCCGTGTGGCTCGAAAGCTCGGTGAGGAGCGCGCCCTCCTGGATGAACGCTTGCTGAAATTGCTCGCGCTGATCCGCCGGCGCCGAGGACAGGCCGTTGAAGAACTTGATCGCGACCGGCTTGTTCCAGATCGTGTGGATGGCGCGGTAGACGACGGCGAAGCCCCCTTCGCCGACCAGCCGCTCGACGCGGTACTTCTCGGCGATGAGGCTGCCGTTGAGCGAAAGAGGGTCGCGTTCGGTCATCGGGGATCCTCGGAGGGGCTAGAGCATATCTCGTCCCCGGCGTTGCCGGACAAGGGGTCCACGCCGACGAGCGCGCCCCGCTCGGCGAGATCCGCGAGTAGGCGGCTCGTTCCGTCGATCACGCTCGGCTCGAGCGCGACGCCGGACGCTTCGCAGGCCCGGGCAACGGCGCGCCCGAGCGCTTCCCCGTCGAGCAAGAGCTCGAGGATTTTCGCCGCGAGCGGCGTCAGCTCGAGGTAGCGCACGTCGTGCTCGGCGTCGCGATAGACGGCAAGTGCCGTCTCGACGAGAAGGGGCTCGCTGCGGTCGTCTTCGTCGGCCGGCAAGCGATGCACCGCGTAGTCGTAACGCGCGACGACGAGCGACGGCGAGAAGAGAAGCCGCGCGTCGGCGCTGAGCTCGTCGGTCGAACCCGGTGCCGCATCGGGGCTCGACGCGACGCTGATCTCGAGTGCCTCGTGACGGGCGAGGTCGAGGAGGTACCGCGGCCCGACGGCGCCGTCGCGAAAGCGCGGGGCCCAGAATTCCATGAGCTCGCGGGTCACGTCGCGGAGGTAGTGCGTGCGCGGGCCGCGCTCGGCGAGAAACAGCGAGAGCTCGTGCTCGAAGCGCGCGCCGAGACGGGCAATGGTCCGCGGGATCGCGAGCTTCAGCGCGCCGACCAGCGTTTTTCGAACGAGGTCGCGGTAGACGAGGAGCCGTTCGACGTTCGTCTTCATCGCCACCGCGTCGTCGCCGTCGATCGCGTGGCGGGCGAGCCAGGCATCGACGCCGGCGCGGTCGAGTCGCGCCGGGCCGTAGACGGCTTCCGCCATCGCTGCCTCAAACGCTCGCTGCATGGCGCTCCCTTTCGTTCGTCCTCGGGCGCGCGGCGGCACGCTTCCAGATCTCGCGAACGGTGCGCACCTCCTCCACGAGCTCCGCGAGGGGCGGCACGTCGTTGTCGCGCTCGAGCAACACCGGAACCGGACCGGTGTGGGCCAGGGCGATTTCGAGCAGCTCGAGCACGGGGGCGATGATCGGCGCGCCGTGCGTGTCGAGGACGAGCCCGCTCGGGGTTTTCGTGTGGCCCGCGACGTGGATCTCGATCACGCGGTCGAGCGGCAGCTCCGCGAGCAAGCGCTCCGGCGAAAAGCCGTGATTTTTCGCGTTCACGTAGAGGTTGTTCACGTCGAGCAGAAAGGAAGCGCGGGTGCGCTCGAACAGGGCATGAAGGAACTCGGCTTCGCCGATCTCGGGCTTCCCCATCGGTGCGTAGTAGGTGATGTTCTCGACCGCGAGCGGGCAGGCGAGCCTATCGCCGAGCGCTTCGAGCCGGTCCGCCACTCGGTGTGCGGTGTCGCGGCAGAGGCGTAACGGCAGCAGCTCGTGGAAAGCGAGCGAACCCGAGCTCGTGAAGGCAAGGTGATCGGAGTGCCACGGTGCTTCGAGCCGCGCGATCTCGTCGGCGAGCTCGCTGACGTACGAATCGTCTGGCGGATCGGCGGCACCGAGCGAGAGGGTGAGACCGTGCGTGACGATCGGATAGCCGCTTTTCACGCGTTCGAGCGCGGCCGGGTAGTAGCCGCCGCGCCGCATGTAGTTTTCCGGCGAGACCTCGAAAAAATCGATGTCGAGCGCGGGGCCGTCGAGCACCTGCTCGAGAAATTCCCAGCGGAGCCCGAGCCCAACGCCGCACGGAACGCGCTGGGGTCGGTGGCTAGCTCCGCTCATGCCCTCGACCTCCGTGGTGCCCGGATCCTGGCGGCAGGGTTAGCCGCAGGTGCCGGCTCCGCAGCCGGCCTTGGCGCCGGCGGCCTTCTTCTTGGCTGCAGGCTTCGGCGCGGGGGCCGGTTCGGCGGGGGCTGCGGCCGCAGGTGCGGTCGTGGCGGCGGGGCTCGCCGGGACCGCGGCTTCGGCTGGAGCCGGGGCGGCTGCCGGTGTCGCCGCGGGAGCGGGAGCAGCGGGATCTGCTGCGACGGGTGCCGGTGCTTCCGCGGCGGGCGCGGCCGCTGGGACCTCGCTCGCCTCGACCGGGCTCTTCGCGGGCGCGGGAGCGGCGCTGGGTGCGCAGGCGGCCGGAGCAACGGCAGCGAGTGCGGTGGCGAACGCGTACGAGCTAAGCCTCATCATTCAGGACTCCTTGGTCGGGGTGTTCGGGAGCATACCCAGGAAGACGGGTACGAGGGGTAACGGCGGCCGAAGACGGCTGGTTTCATCGAATTTTCGATCGTTCAACGCTTTCTTTCCAGCGTGAGCTCGAAGCTCACGCGGGCCTCCTCGGCGGCTCCCCGAGCCTTCGGGGAGGTGTCGCGGGTCGCGCGCTGGCTCGGGCCGCGTGCGGGCCGGATGTCATGCGTGCTCAGGGAAACTACGAGCGGCCCGAGCGATCGGATCACCAGTCGATCCGCGGGACTTTCCGCGGGGTTAGGGGTCGGCGTGACGCCGATCTCCACGCTCTCGGGGGCTCGAATACCGTGGAGGGCGAGGTCGCCGCGGGCGAGCCACGCACCCTGACGGAGCGGCTCGAGCGCTCGGATCGTGAACACGGCGACGCCGGCGCCGCCGGGCGACGTTCCGGACGCGCCCAGCGCTTCGCGCGCGCGCTGAGTGCGCTCCGCGTCCATTGCGGTGCCGTCCGGCCCGGCGATCTCGAGCGCATCGAGCTCGACCTCGATGCGTCCCGTCGTCTTGGTCGGGTCGAGCCAGTCGGCGTCGATGTCTGCGCGAAGGTTCGTCGCGCTGCCGCGAGCGCGTTCGTCGCCCGCCACGATGTCGATCTCCAGCTTGCCCCGCTCGAGGCCATAGCGTGCTCGCAAAGACCCGGCGTCCTTCGCCGTCGACGTTGCCGTCGACGACAACGGCGCGGGCCACGGCTCGGTGCGCTGGGGTTTCGGCGGTTCGCGGCACGCCGCAAGGACCAACACGGTGAGCGCTGGGAAAGGCCACTGCCCGATGACGGATCGCCGGCGCGCGGGCTTTGGAGCAGCGGAACCCGTTCGCGAAGGAGCCATTCGAGCGAGCCTCGAGAGGCCGGCTCGGCCGGCGCGGCCGTAGTATAGTCCGCGCGTGCCTTACTCCGCCGAGTTTCGCTGCTTCAACGGCTGCGAGGGATCGTACCCCGTCACCAGGCCCATCTACCGCTGTCCGAAGTGCGACGGCCTCCTCCAGGTCGTGCACGATGTCGAGGCGCTGAAGGATCGGGCCGGCCCGGTGTGGATGCGGCTCTTCGACGAGCGGTACCGCCAGAATGCGTGGCCCTACGGCTCGGGCGTCTGGGGCAAGCGGGAATGGGTGATGCCCCAGATCCCGGACGAGACCATCGTCAGCATGTACGAGGGGAGCACCAATCTCTTCTGGGCCGAGCGCTACGGCAAGACGCTCGGTCTCGACGAGACGTGGGTGAAGCTCTGCGGCAACAGCCACAGCGGCTCGTTCAAGGATCTCGGGATGACCGTGCTCGTCAGCGTGGTCCGGATGGCGATCGAGCAGGGCCTCAAGGTGAAGGCGCTCGCCTGCGCGTCCACCGGTGACACCAGCGCTTCGCTCGCCGCCTACGGTGCGGCCGCCGGTCTACCGGTGGTGGTTCTCCTCCCTTACGGCAAGATCTCGACCGCGCAGCTCGTTCAGCCGCTGGCCCACGGCGCGCTGGTGCTCGGGCTCGATACCGACTTCGACGGCTGCATGGCCATCGTGCAGCGCCTGGCGGTCGAGGGTTTCGTCTACCTCGCGAACTCGATGAACCCGCTGCGTATCGAAGGCCAGAAGACGGTGGCGGTCGAGATCGTGCAGCAGTTCGACTGGCAGGTTCCTGACTGGGTCATTCTGCCGAGCGGCAACCTCGGTAACGCGGCCGCGCTCCACGCCGGGTTCAAGCTGATGAAGGATCTCGGCGTGATCACGCGGTACCCGCGGCTCGTCGTGGCGCAGGCCGAGAACGCGAACCCGCTCTATCGCGCCTGGTCGGCCGGCAAGCGCACGGTCGACCCGATCCAGGCGAAAACCACGCTCGCGACGGCGATTCAGATCGGCAATCCGGTGAGCGCGCCGCGTGCGGTGCAGGCGCTCGACGCGATGAACGGCCTCGTCGAACAGGCGAGCGAGGAAGAGCTCTGCGAGGCGGCGGCGCGCGCCGACCGCACCGGCATGTACACCTGTCCGCACACCGCCGTCGGCCTCGCCGTGCTCGAAAAGCTCGTCGCGCGCGGCACGATCCAGCGCGGGCAGCGGGTCGTTTGCGTGTCGACCGCCGCCGGCCTGAAGTTCACCGAGTTCAAGGTGCGCTACCACGAGGGCGCGATCGAGGGCGTCAACGCGCGGCTCCAGAACCCGCCGGTCAAGCTCAAGGCGAGCTACGGCGACGTGGTCGACGCCATCAATCAGCGATTTTCGTGAACCGCGGCTCCGCATCGCTGGGCCCGCGCCGAACGATGCCGGCGACGGGCCCGAGCGCGAGGAGTGATGTCAGAACGCGAGGCGCGCGCGTGCGCCGCCGCTCTTCGGGCCGGCGTACGGGGTGAGAGCGAAGCGCGGCTTGGCGGCGGGCTTGAGGGAGCCGCTGGCGGCCGGCGGGGGCTCGTCGTCGCTCGTGAGCAGGACGATGCCCGTCACGCCGAGCGTGATCGCCACGCCGAACGCCATGTCGGCGATGAGCGCGCTGCGCTCGGTGTCGTCGGCGAGCTCGGTGCTCGGCGCCTTGTCGTAGTCGCTCTTCGAACCGAGCGCCTGCACGCCGAAGATGGTGCCGACGATCGCTGCGCCGCCGGCGATGCCGAGCGTGACGTACGCGGGCACCATGCTCTTCTCCTCCGGCGGAGGCGGGGGAGGGGGCGGCGGAGGCGCTGCCGCCACGGCGGCAACGGGGGCCACCGGCGGCGGTTCACGCACGAGCGAAACCGTCTCCTTGAGCTTGTCTCCGCCCTTCACGTCGACATCGAGGTCCTTCGTCACGTAGCCGGGCGACGACACCGTGATGCGATGCTTGCCGGGCGTCAGCTTGAGCGTCATCGGCGCCTCGCCGGGCTGGGGCGCGCCGTCGACCGCGATGCTGCCGAGCAGCGGGTTCGTGTCGATGACCATCTCGCCGTTGAGCGTCGCTCGCAGCGCATCGAGCCGGACCTTCGCATCGGCCATCTTGGCCTCACCGGCTTTGCTCGCATCCGGGTCCCCGAGGAAACTCTCGTAAGCCTTGATCGCCTCCTCGGTCTTGTTCTCGCCGTCGAGGGACTTGGCAATCCAGTAGTCGGCCTGGGGGGAGTGGATGGCTTCGTTGGCCTTCTGGAACGCCGCCAGCGCCGCGGCGTAGTTGCCGGAGTTGTAGGCCTTCTCGCCCTCGCCGTAGGCCTTCTTCGCCGCGTCCTTCTGCTTCTTGGTCGGCGGTGCCTTGGCCGCGGCGGCCGGGGCCTCGTCGCCGGCGACGGCGCGCGGCATGCCGACAAAGGTCACGGCGAGGCCGGCGATCAAGCCGACCAGGGCACGCGTCGAGAGAGCCTTCTTATACATGGGAATCCTCCGGCGCCCGGACCCCGGGCGGTACCGGGAGGCTAATCCGCACGGGACCGCGCGTACAAGCCCTCCGTTCGCCTATAGTATTTACGGGGTCGCTCCGCCCTCGCGCCCCGGCTTCATGCCGCGCCTCCCAGAATCCCCGACCGCGCCGGCGTCCTCTTCGACGGACCCGGGCGCCCCTCCGAGCGATGCGCCGGGGCCCGCCCAAACCCAGTCCGGGCACGTCCCGGTCGGGACCACGCAGCGCACGTTGCCGCCCCCCGAGTGGCTCGGCCGGGACGGGCCGCGCTCCGCCGCATCACTTGCCCTCGACCGTTACCGGCTCGGTGCACCGGTGCCTCGGCGGAGCGGCCCGCGCGCCGAGCTCTCGTCGCTGTTCGCTCGCGTCGAGGGCACGCCGCTCGACGAGGCGGCGGAACGGGCGTCGACCGCCGCGCTCGCGCGCGCCCTCGCGACGCGCGGCACCCAGCTCGATGTCGCGACGCGCCTCGCGCGCCGTGCGCTCCTGCTCGGCGACGATCCGCTCCTGCGCGAGGAGCTCGCGGGTTGGTTCGTCTCGCTCGGTGAGCCGGCGCTCGCCGCAGCGGCGCTGCGCCCGCTCGTGCCCGCCGGCGGTGGGCCGGAAACGCAGCCCCTTTTGGTGAGGATCGGCGTGCTCCTCGCGCGGGCCGGTGAGGCGCGCGCGGCGAGCGACGCCCTCGCCGATGCGATGGACGCGGAGAGCTCGGACCCGGTGGCGGCCGAGATCCGCGGGTCGATCGCGCAGTGGGCGCCGCAAGCCGTGAGCCCCGACGATGCGGCACACGCGTACGTCGTTGCGGCCACACGCCGCGAGGCCAAGGGTGATCGCGCGGGAGCCTTCGAGGCCCTAATGCGGGCTTTCGAAAGCGCGCCGTCGAGCCCCGAAGCCGCGGAGGCGCTGGTCGCCGCGCTGCTCTCGCGCGGGCGGGTCGGCGCGGCGGACGAGATCGCTCGCGAACATGCCGACGCCTTGATGGGCGGCCGGCGTGCGGCTCACCTTCGCCGCCTGCGCCGGGCGGTGAAGGACGGCGACCTTCCGCGCGCGCTCGGTGCCGCCTTCGACGCACGGCTCGACGCCGAGATCGATCTCGTGAGCGTCCTCGCAGCGATCGAGCCGATCGACGGTGCAGGGGAGGCGGCGCTCGGCATCGACGGGTTGCTCGAGCGCGCGGGGCTGCACGAGCTGCTCGCCTCCCGGGTCGAGGTGGCGTCCGACTTTCTGGCGGGCCGCGAGCTCGCACGCGCGCGGCTCGCGCTCGGCCGGCTCTACACCGGGCCCCTCGGTCGTCCCGATCGCGCCGTGGAAGCGTGGATCGAAGCGCTCGTCGCCGATCCGGGTTGCGAGTCTGCGCGCGACGCGCTCCGCCGCCATGCCGTCGTGACCCGCGATCACACGCCGCTCGTCGAGGCGTTGATTCGCGTGGGTGACGTGCCGACGCCCAGTGGGCGCGACGAACGCGTGGCTTGCCTGCGCGAGCTCGTCACGCTGGCCGAGGAGCGCCTCGGCGATCCCGGTCTCGCGCACTGGGCGATCAAGCGGCTCCTGACGCACGTTCCCGACAGCGCGGAGCTTCACGCCACGGCCGAGCGCCTCGCGCCCCGCGTGCGCCTGCAGGACGACGTGCTCGAGCAAGCCCGCGAGGAGCTCAAAGGGCTCGCGGGCGCCGAGCGTCTCGGGCCGCTCGCGCGCGTTGCCGCCATCCTGCAGGGGCGTCCGGATTCCGCCGACGCTTACGTCGAGGTGCTGCGCGAGCTCGTCGAGATCGCGCCGGAGGATCGCGGGCATGCCCAGGCGGCCGAGCGCGCCCTCGCCCGCGCCGGGCGCCATGCCGAGCTCGAGGTGCTGCTCGCTCGGCTGGTCGGGCGCGCGGCCTCCGGCGTGGAGCGAGCTCGGCTCAGGCTGGCCCTGGCGACGCTCAAGCGCCGGCGCGGTGACGTGGACGGAGCGCTCGCGGAGCTGATGCCGCTGCTTTCGGAGCCGGGCGCCTTCGGTGCGGCGTGGAATCTCACGCTCCTCCTGGCGGCGCAGCAGAAGAACGACGCCGCGCGCGCGCAGGCGCTCGGGCGCATCGCCGGGCAGCTCGCCCCGTCGCTCCGCGCGGTGCTCACCGCGGTGACCGCGGACGAGCTCCTCCGCACCGGCAACGTCGAGGGCGCGCGCGTCGCCGCCGAGCAGGCGGCCAACGCCGACCCGTCCCTCGCGCGGCCGGCCGCGGCGCGCGCTCGGGTCGGGGTGGCAGTCGCCGGTCGCGCCGGCGCCGAGGCGGTCGAACGCGCGATGAGCATCGTCGTGCCGCGCTCCGATCTCTGCGCGTCACTTGCCGCCATCTACGAGGAGCTCGGCGAGCCGCTGCTCGCAGCCGCCTGGGCACAGCGGCTCGGCGCGCTCCGCCCCGGGGACCTCGGAGCGGCCGAAAAGCGGCTGCGGCGCGCGATTGCGGGCGGAGACGGCGCTCGTCTCGCGGACACGCTGGCCTGGCTTTTGTCCCAGCCGCAGGCGCTCGCACCCGCCGCGGCGACGATCGCCGACGCGATCGAGCACCTGGCGGAGCTCGCTCCGGGTCGCGCGGCGGCGCTCGCACGGCGGGCGCTCGACGTGCTCGGCCCGCGCGACGAGAGGCTTCGCGCGGCGGCCCTGAACGTCGCCGACCAGGTCGGTGAGCGTGGGCTCGGCATCGCCGTGATCGAGCGCTGGCTCGCGACCGGCTCGCTCGGCAGCGAGCGAGCGCAGGTGCTGCTCGACCTGTCGAGGCGGCGCAAGCTCGCGGGCGACGCCGACGGAGCCGCCCGCGCGCTCTGTCGTGCGCTGAGCGAGGGTGCGCCGGCGTACGAGGTGATGGCCGAGCTCGACGCCGCGCTCCCCACACGCAGCTCCGACGGCGAGATCGCCCTGCTTCGCGCGCGCGCCGAGACGCTGAGCGCGCTGCCCGAGGCGGACCGCGTCGGTACCGCGCGGGCGTGGCGGGAGCTCGGCGCGGCGCTTTGGGATTTTGCCGGCGATCATGCCGGTGCGCAGCGAGCCTGGGACCGCGCCGTCGCGCTCGACGGCGACCACGGCGTGGAGAATCTCGCGAGCGATCTGATCGCCTTCGCGGGCGAGGAGCCCGCCCTCGAACGCCTGGTCGAGCACGGCCGGAAGCGTGGGGAAACGCCGGAAGCAGCTCACTTCTACGCCGTCGCCGCCGGTGTGGCCCTCGGCTCCGGTCGCACGGGGGCGGCATTCGAGTACGCGGCTCGGGCCCTCCACATCGATCCGGCGCGCGCCGAAACGATCGCGATCGACGAACGCGCGGCTGGCGAGGCCGACCTCGATGCGCTCGAGGGACTTTACGATCACGCCGCCAACGCCGCCCTCGGCCAGTTCGGTGAACGGGCGGTTCGCTACCGCGCAGCGCGCCAGCTCGAGCGGCGTGGCAACACGGCGCGCGCCCTCCGCCACGCGATCCTCGCGTTCGAAGCCGTCCCGTCCGAGGGTGTCGTCTTCGTCACCCTCGCGCGGCTCGCCGATCGCGCGGACCAACGCGGGGACATGGTGCGAGCGATCGAGCGCGTGGCCCAGCGCAGCCAGGACGCACGCACCCGTTCGGCGTGGCTCCGGCGTGCGGCGCTCTTCGCCGGTGAAAGCGAGGAGGGCGAGCGGCAGCGTGTCGACGTGCTCTTGCGGGCGCTCGCGGTGCGGGCGGAGGTCGACCTCGTGGCTTCGTTGGCGACGGCGATGGCGAATCTCGTGCGGCTGCAGCCTGCCGAGCGCGACGCCGCGGAGCTCAGGTTTCGTCGGGCAGCGCTGGCCGCGCTCGAGCGCGGCGAGGGTCCCGAAGGCGCCCGCATCGCGATCGAGGTCGCGCTCTCCGCACTGAAGACCTTTGCGGCGGCCCCGCTCGCGGTTCAGGCCCTGGAGCGCGCGGCCGATTGTGACGGCGACCTCGAGCATTTCGCGCTGCTCGCCGACCACGCACCCGCGCTCGCCGAGACCGAGGACGCCGCGCGACTGGTTCTGAAGCTGCTCGACCTCTCGGGTCAGAAATTCGCCAGCCTCGGCCCGCCGCTGCTCGAGCTCGGCGCGGAGATCGCCGCTCGGCGGGGCGATCTCCCGAGCTCGGCCGCGCTCCTGGTTTCCGCCGCCGAACGGGATCCGGAGCGGATCGAGCTCGTGCGGCGCGCCGAGATCGTGGCGAAAAAAGTGGGCGATCCGAAGCTCATCGAGCGGGTGCTCGACGCGATGCCGGATCGCGGGCGCTTCGCGCTGCTGATGGATCTCGCGACGGCGGCGGACAAGAGCGGCGACGCGCCCAAGGCGCTCGCGGCGTTCGAACGTGCGCGGGGGCTCGTCGACGTGGTGCCGGAGCAGCGCGCAGTGCTGCTGGAGCGCTCCGTCGAGCTCCTCTCGCGTTTGGGAAAACGCGACGAGCTCGAGGCGGTCCTGGGCGCGGAGCTCGCGCGGCCGGATCTCGACGTCGCACTCGTTCCGCGCGTGGCGCGCGAGCTCGCCACGCTGGTCGGTGCGCGGGGGCGGCCGATGGCGGCACTCGACGTGCTGGCCGACGCGCTCGTGCGCGCGCCCGACCATCCGGGGCTGCTCGAAGACGTGGCGCTGCTCGCCCGTCAGGCCGGCTCGCGCGAGAAACAGGCCTTCGCCCTGGGCCGTCTCGTCGACCTGGGCGGGGATCCCGCGCAGCGGATCCCTCAGCTTCGTGAGCTCGCCGCGCTCCTCGACTCGCTCTCGGACTCGGCCGCCGCGCTCGTCCGCTGGTCCGAGCTCCACGCCCTCGACCCGAGCGATCCGGAAGCGCTCGCCGCCCTCGAGCACGAGGCGGAGCGCCAGGGAGATTACGAGGCGCTCGCCCGGTTGCTCGACCGGCGCGCGGCGATCGCGGGCCGGGTCGACGACGTGCGGCGGCTCAGGCTACGTCGCGGCGCCGTGCTCGAGCAACGCCTCGGGCGGCCCGACGAGGCGCGCGTCGAGCTCGAGGCGCTGCTCGCCGCCACCGGCGATCACCTGAGCGTGCTCCGCGTGCTCGCCGACCTGTGCGGCAGGCTCGGGGATCCGCTCGGCGCCGCTCCGCTCTGGCTACGAGCGGGCGGGCTCGCGACCGATCGAGACGAGGCGGCCGACCTGTCGCGCCGCTCCTGCCAAGCGTACCTGGAGGGCGGAGACCTGGAGAGCGCTCACCGCGTGCTCGAAGGCATGGGTGCGTGGGTCGAGCGCGAAAAGTTGCTCGAGCTCGACGTCGAGATCGAGCGGCGCCGCGAGAACCCGGCGGGGCTCGGCGACGCGCTCGATGAGCTCGCGACGCTGTCGCGCGAGCCCGACGAGCAACGAGCGAGCTACCTCGTGGAGGGTGCCCGCGCGTCGATCGTCGCCGGGGATCCCGCGCGAGCGCTCGAGCGTGCGAGCCGCGCGGCGCGCATCGCTCCGATGCTGGCCGAGGCGCAGCTGCTCGCGCGAAAGCTCGAGTACACGGAGCGTGGTCCAGGTGGGGAAGCAGCCGCGAGGGAGACGATCGTCGCGCTCGGCGGCCTCGGCCCGGGTCTCACGGCGGAGCAGGCCGAGCTTCGTGCGTTTCTCTACGCGGAGGCACTCGAGATGGTGGACGGGGACGGGCCGGCGCTCGGGTTTCTGGAGACTGAGCGCGCGCGGCTCGGACCACGACCGCTGATCGCGCTCGGTATCGCCGAGCGTCTGGCCGCCCGCGGCGAGGCGGCTGCGGCGCGCGAGGCGTTCGAGCACGCGCTCGGCGGCGACCTCCAGGGCCTCCGGTCGCCGGCGCGCGTGGCGCTTTCGGCGGGCGAAGCGGCGCGCCGAGCCGGCGATCTCGATCGCGCGGAGCGTTGCCTCGAGATGGCCGTCCTCGATCCACTGGTGGAAGCCGCGGCGCGTGCGGCGCTCGAAACGGTTCGGGCCGAGCACGCGGCGGAGCGTGAGCTGTCGCAGAGCGGCCGGGCGCCGCCGCTGGCTCCGCGCTCCGATCCTCCGATCCCGCTCGTGCGAACGGCACCGGTGCGATCCGAGCGAACATCGAGCCCCGCCTCGGAGGTGGTCCGCGCTCACGTCGTCATCGAGGAGGACGACGACCGCCCCGCCGCTCCGCCAGCGCCCGCAGCCGTGCCCGCCCTGGAGCTCGAGCCGGAGCCCATCTCGCGCCCGGTGGCGGGCTCGCACAAGCCTCCGAGCCCGCGACGACAGACCCTCTCCGGGACGTTTGCTGCGACGACCGAAGACGAAATGAGGCTCCACGTCGCCTTCGCCGATGGCTCGCTCGAGGCGGGGCACGAGCTCTTCCGCGTGATTGAGGCCGACCCGAGCCGCACGCACGACCTCGTCGCCGTGTCGCGGCGGCTCGCGGTCCTTTCGCCCGGTGACCCGCTCTTGCTCGCACGGCTCGCGCGCGCTGCCCGCGACGATCGCAATCTGGCGTACGCGTCGGCCGTGGAGCACGTCCTCGACCTCTTCAGGCCGGCGCCTTCGCCCCCGCGTCCACCGTCGCTCGATCTGCTGAACATTCACCCGGACGCCGTGCGCGGCTTGCTGTTTCGCGAGATCACCAATCCGACGCTCGAAGCCCTCGCGGTCGTCTGGGAGACGGCAGAGCACCTCTTCCGTCGTGATCCGGGTGCGTACGGCATCACCGGCCTCGAGCGCATCCAGGCCGGCGCCCCGACGGTGCTCGCCCACGCGTACACCGGTGCTTCGCGCGCGCTCGGCTCCGCGCGCACACCGCTGTTCCAGCGTCGCACCGCGGGTCCTGTCACGGTCGGCGTCGCCCTGCTCTCGCCGCCCTCCGTCGTGCTCTCGGGCGACGTGCAACATGAAGCGCCCGAGTTGCATTTCCATCTTGGCGCGATGCTGGCGGCCGCCAACCCGCAGCTCGTGATGCTGTTCGGGCTGCCGGAGTCGCAGGCGCGATCGGTGCTGCGTGCTCTCGGTTTTGCGTTCGGTCCTTCGCGCCCGGACGCGAGCGGCATCGGCCCGGCGCTGACCCTGGCCGAGATGCTGTGGCAGAACATTCCGGCGCGCCCTCAGCGCCGCATCCGCGAGCTCTGCGATGACCCGGACGCACTCGCGTACGATCCGGCGATGCTGCAGGCGCGCATCGCCGTCCGCCGCGCGGGTCTGTTCGTGGCCGGTGACTTCCTGGTCGCTGCCCGCGAGGTCCTGAGCGAGGAGGGGCTTCCGGTCGAAGGCCTCCGGTCGAGCGAAGGCTTTGCCGAGCTCTGCCGGAAAAGCCCTTCCCTCGAGAGCCTGCACGCGCTCGCCCTGAGCCCCGAGTACGCCGAGCTGCGCTGGCAAGGGTCGCGCGCCTCACGCTAGGGGCCCCGCGCCGCTTCCAGCGAGGCTTTACTCCCCCGAGTTTTCCGACCATCCTTCACCACCCCGCATGCGAGCCTTCCGCTGGGCCAGGACAGCGCTGTCACACCCGAGGAGTGGGAAGGCTCCAGCGCGGCGCCCGAACGTCTTGGCACGATCGTCGCAAGTACTGAGCGGAATGCTTGCATTGTCCGCGTTCGGCCTGCTCCCGGCCGGTTGCCTGGTGGCGGACGCCCCGGACTACGGCCCGGCGCGTCAGACCGCGCCGGTGGTCGAGGCCATCTCGCCGAGTCCTTTCCTCCAATTCGAGGTGGACTTCGTGACTCCCAAACCCGTGAACCTGGTCGTGACGTCAGAGGACGCCGGCGAGGAGCTCACCGTGGCCTACTACGTGGATTACGGGACGCGAACGCCAAAGGAAGCCTACATCGACGATTTCGACGTCGCGCCGAGGCCGTTCGACCAACCGAAGACCGTGTATTTCCCTTTCGCCCCGACCCGCGGTCAGGTCACCCCGGGTTGCCACACGCTGACCGTGCTCTTGATGCACGCGAGGTCGTTCGACAGCGTCGCGAACGCGCCCATTGTCGATGACGATCGTGTCGCGGACGACCTCACGATGGTTACCTGGTTCTTCTGGGCCAAGGACACCGCCAACCCGGGCGCTCCCGCCGCATGCCCCGGAGGCCCGGATCCAAGAGGGGCCCCACAGTGAGAGCCTTCATCGTCTTTGCCGTGCTCGCACTGCAGGGCTGCGCGGTGACGGAAGTGCCGCCGCCCGCGAGCACGATCGCGAAGAACACGTGCGATGACTCGTCCACGTGCGGTGGCGGTCGCTGCACGGGCGGCGCCTGCGTGGCAGGTTCAGGAACGCTCGACGCGGTCCTCCTCGAGGTGACACCGAGCGCCTCCGTATCGACGCAGGGGCTTGCCGATCTCACGTATTACACCCGCGTCGGCGGCATGCTGAGCAAGGAGATCACGTTGCCCCCGCCGGTGAACCTCCGCGGTCGCGTGGTCCTCAGCCCGGAGGATTGCACGCCGACGTTCACCGCCTCGGACGGCACCGAGATCTATCCGGTTGATCGCACGATCCCGGTCAAGGCCACGTTCACACCGAACGTCCTTCGCGCCGGCTGGCCCGACGTGGTCCAGCGCATCGCCGGGCTTCCGTCGCGCACCTATCACTCGGTCGCGATCGAGAGCGCGAACGGGGGCAAGCACGAATTCAGCGTCTGGCTGCCGCCTGGATTCTACGACGTGTACATCGAACCTTTGCCGACGCTCGGCGAGTGCCAGATCCCGCCGCGCCTGCTCCTCCGGCAGGAGGTCAAGGTCACCGGTACCTTCGAGCTCAACCTGGGTACTTCGACGCCACTCGCGTTCCCTATCCGCTGGCCGACGCCGTCGCTCGACAACTGGTCGGTCCAGGTCGTCGACCAGACTTCCGGCCGCATCTTGAGTGCGCCTTCCGTGCTCGTGTGGGGGCAAGAACTCGATGCGGACGGGCGTGCCCTTTACCACGCCAGCGTCAACTACGTCCCCGTGGAGGTCGCGGAGACGGAAGTGGCCGAGCTGCTCGTCCGGCTCGTGCCTCCGGCGGATAGCATCGCGCCGACGGTGATCGGCGGGCTCAGTGGGATCGCCGGGTGGAGCTTTCCGGGCGCGGACGAGCCGGTCGGAGAACCAGAGAGTGGCGGCATCGCGCTTGCAGCACCACTCCCGGCGCCGGTGAAGGTCGAAGGTCAGAGCACGGAGGGAGGCACGCGCCCGGTCCCCGCCTCGGTCACGCTCACCGCCACGCGGATCGAGGGCATGGATGAGTGCTGCTCCGGCTCGTTCGTGCGCACCGTGCAAGCGGACGAGGACGGCCTCTTTTCGGTCGTCTTGCTCCCGGGCGAGTACTTGGTCGACGCCTCCCCCAAAGCCGATTCCAGTCAATGCACCGCTGACGGTTGTGACAAGCTCGCGGCCGTCCGTACCACCTGGCAGGTTGGAGCGACGCCCGACGTCCAGGCCGGCAGGGTGCTCGCCTTTCCGATCGCCCCGAAGATCACGGGCACGGCGCTGGCGACCGGCGGTGCCGTCGTCTCGGGCGCGTCGGTGCGAGCCAATCCCTCGCCCTTCAACATCCCGAGCGATGTGTGGAACCGCATGGATGGTCGGGGCAACACCGTTCCGAGCGCGATCGCCGGCCTCGTGGAAAAAGACGGAACTTTCGTGTTGAACGCTGATCCGGGCACTTTCGACCTGTTCGTCCAGCCCGATCCGAGCACCCGCTTCGCCTGGTACGTCCGGCCCCTCTTGCCCGTGACCGGGAGGCTCATCCTGGGCCACGTCACGCTGCCGCTGCCGGTTCCGATCGCCGGCCGCATCTCGATCGAAGGCGCGAGCGAGCCGACCGCGAGCGCGCTGATTCGAGCGTACGTCTTCTTGACGCGGGACGGCGAGTACGCTGCCGCACCTCCGGCCGACGGCGCCGTGGTGCAGGTCGCCGAAACGCGCACCGACGACGCCGGCAACTACGAGCTCCTGATTCCAGCCCGCCTGGACTCACGGCCCGTCGGCGGCAACTAAGCGCCGACGCGTTTGCAGCCGGGCTGCTCAAGCCGCTACTTGGCTGGCGGAATGGACTGGCCCGGGCCCTAACGCCCGCTTACGCTTCTCGACGTGAAGCGTTCGACGCTACCCGCGCGGGCACAGGAAGATCCGCCGAGCGGTGTCCAGCCCGAGCTTGCGGGTGCCCTCCACGAGGTCTCCAACGCCCTCACCGTCGTGCTCGGCTGGCTCGACGTGGCGCGCCAGCGCATGCCCGCCGGGAGCGCGCGGGACGCCGTGGAGGTGGCGCGGACCCACGCCCATCTCGGCCATCGCATCGCGCGCTCCGCCATCGGTGCCGAGCCCCCGCAGCGCGGCAGCAGCCGTCGCCCGGCCCGTTCGGTGGCACGCGCCGCCGTGCTTGCCGTGAGCCCCCAGGCCGACGGCCGCGGTGTCGCCCTTTCACTCGAGGACGGCGCGAACGGGCACGATCTCGTGCGCGACGTGGGGGCGGTGCTCCAGATCCTCACGAACCTGCTGTTGAACGCCATCTCCTTCACCCCTGCGGGCAAGGGCGTGACGCTGTCGCTTCGCGACGATGGAGCGAGCGTGGTCTTCAGCGTGCGCGACGAAGGCCCCGGCATCGACGCCGAGCGTGCAGCCACTCTGTTCAGGGCCGCCAGCTCGACACGCGAAGGCGGCGCCGGCCTCGGCTTGCGGCACTCCGCCGAGCTTGCCGCGAGCCACGGCGGTTCGCTCGAGCTCGCGTCGCGCGGCCCCGGCGCTGTGTTCGAGCTCACCTGGCCGGTGGGTGAGGTGCTGTCGCAGGCCGGCCGCGCACCGCCACCGCGCCAACCGAGCGTCGCCGGCGCGCGCGTCCTCGTCGTCGAAGACGATGCGGCCGTGCGGTCACTGGTCGAGTTCGCGCTCGAGGCGCGCGGTGCGCAGACCATCGTCGTCGCGAGCGGCGACGAGTTCGACGCCATCGTCACCGCCGGCGCGCCGTTCGATGCCGCCCTGGTCGATCTTTCACCGCTCGAGGGGCGAGCCACCGAAGCGCTCGAGTCGCTCAGGTCGTCGAGCCCCGGCGTCGTGACCATCCTCATCAGCGGTGTTGCCGGGGGCGTGCCTCCCGGCGCGGAGACGCTGGTCTCGGCCTGGGTCCGAAAGCCCTTCGAGATGTCGGAAGTGCTTTCCGTCATGGGATCGCTGCTCGCTTCGCCCCGCGGCAAGCTCGACTCCGTGCCCTTCTTCGAATAGCGCCGAGCGGGCGCGCCGGCCTTCCGACCCCCGGCCCTTGCGGACCCCCGGCCCCCTGGGGTAGACCCTCGCCCCCTGGCCGCGATGAAGCGGCGACGACCCGACAAAACGACCCGACCGAGCGAAGGTGGCGGAACTGGCAGACGCACTAGCTTGAGGTGCTAGCGGGGTTATTCCCATGGAGGTTCAAGTCCTCTCCTTCGCACCGCTCGTCGATTGAAATCGACGTTCTCGCCTAGCTCGTCCCCGTACGATCGGACTTGGAGCTTATGGGCTACAGGGTCGACCGACGTACGGAGACGCAGCTAGACGAGCGGATCCGTCACGCCGCTGAGCAAGTCCTCTTCCCGCCGTGCGGAGCGGATCCGTCACAGCGCCTATGGCCGAGCGGGGGGAGCCGCTAAGCTTCGGGGGTGGATGAGCTAGCGGATCCGCTGATCGGGAAGGTGCTCGGCGGGCGCTATCGAATCGATACGTTGCTCGGGACGGGGGCCGTTGGGCGCGTCTATGCCGCCGAGCACGTGCTGATGCACAAGCCGCTCGCCGTGAAGATCCTGAACGCCGAGCACGCGAAGAAGCCCGATGTCGTCGCTCGGTTCGAGCGGGAAGCGACGGCCGCCGCGAACATCGAGCACTCGAACGTCGTGGCGGCGATGGATTTCGGCAAGCTCGAGGACGGTACGGTCTACCTGGCCCTCGAGCTCGTCCACGGGAGGAATCTGCGCGCCGAGATCGCCAAGGGGCCGCTCGGCGTTCGGCGAGCGCTCCATGTGGCGCGCCAGCTGGCGTCCGGCCTTGCTGCTGCGCACGCGCGCAACATCGTGCACCGCGATCTCAGGCCGGAAAACATCGTCCTCGTCGAGAAGGACGGCGACCCCGATTTCGTCAAGATCCTCGACTTCGGTATTGCCAAACTGACGGACGAGTCGGGGAAGAACCCCCTCACGAAGGTGGGCATGGTGCTCGGAACGTTCGACTACATGGCGCCAGAGCAAGCGCTCGGTAAGGCGGTCGACGGCCGTGCGGATCTGTATGCGCTCGGGGTCGTGACTTACGAGATGCTCGCGGGAGCGTGCCCGTTCGAGGGTGAGTCGGCGTCCGCCATCCTGCAGCTGCAGCTCACGAAACCCGCCCCTTCGTTCGCCGAGCGGGTCCCCGGTTCGGGCATCTCTCCCGCCGTCGAGGCCCTCGTCATGAAGCTCCTCGCCAAGGATCCGGCGGCCCGGCCGGCGTTCGCCACCGCGGTGGCTGCGCAGCTCGGCGAGCTCATGGGGAAGCTGCCCGCTTCTGCAACGGAGGGCGGGAAGTCGCCGGGCATTGCTCCGCTGCATAGCCGGCCGACCTTTCTTCCGACGGATCCGCTGCCGCAGTTCACGTTTCCTCCCACCGTGGAGGAAAGCAAAAAGCTCGCGCAGGAGGTCCAGGCCGCGCTCGCCGCGGCGCCGGTCGTCGCTCCGCCGGTCGTCGCTCCGCCCGTCGTCCCGCCGCCCGTGAGCGACGTTGTGGTCCCTCCCGCGGTCGAACCTGGGGAAGCGCTTCCTGGCGCGTCGACGCCGACGGTCCGTAGCCCCGCGACCGTTGTCGCCGAACGCGTCTTCGTTTGGATCGAAGACAGTCTCAGATTGTTGCCGAGGTTCATTCGGCGACCGCTCCGCCGCGCTCCAACGCCAGCGCTCGCCGTGGGGCTTTTCCTTCTGTTCGCGCTCGCGATCTGGCTGCTCGTACGTCTGATCGCGTAGGCCGCATGAGCTCGAGGTTTTCGTTAGCGACTTGGAGGGGGATCGCCATCCGCGCGTGCCGTAGTCCGTTGCCGCCGTGCTAGCGTTTCGGGCATGAGCCGGCGAACGGACCGCAGACAGTTCCTTCGAGCCATTGCGGCATCGACCGCGGCGGCGACTGGCGCCTGTCAGGCTGAAGACACGCCGACGTCCCAAGGTTCAGGAGCAACAGCGGGCGCAGGAACGGGTGGCGGCGCAGGAACGGGTGGTGGCGCAGGAACGGGTGGCGGCGCAGGAACGGGTGGTCAGGCCGGGGGAGGGAGTCCGCCGCTCACCTCTCCGCTCGGCGTCGCCCTGCTGGGACTCGGCAACTACGCGAGCACGCGCCTCGCACCTGCCTTGCAATTGACCGAGCATTGCAAGCTCCGAGGCATCGTGACGGGAACCCCGTCCAAGGTGCCGACGTGGCAAGAGCAGTACGGGATCGAGGACGGCAACGTTTACAGCTACGACACGATGGCTGGGCTCATCGACAACCCGAACATCCACGTCGTTTACATCGTGACGCCCAATCACGTGCACATGCAGTATGCGATCGCCGCCGCGCGCGCGAAGAAGCACGTCTGGTGCGAGAAGCCGATGGCGATGGACGTCCCAGAATGCCAGGCGATCATCGACGCGTGCAATGAAAACGGGGTCAAGCTCTGCATCGGATACCGCATGCGGCACGAGCCCAACACGCAAACCATCATCGGCTATGCGTCGTCGAAGCCGTTCGGAGCCGTCGTGGACGTCGTCTCGTTGGCCGGTTTTCGGGGCTACGGTAACTCCGGCGATGCGACTGCCTATAGATTGAAGGCAGCGATGGGAGGAGGTGCCCTCTACGACATGGGCCTCTACGCCATCAACGCCGCCCGCTACGCCATTGGCGAGGAACCGATCCGCGTGAGCAACGCCCGCCAGTGGACCGAGCGTCCCGACGTCTTCATGGAGGTGGACGAGTGGACGGAATTCGACCTCGAGTTTCCCTCGGGCGTCATCGCCCACTGTCGTACGAGTTTCGGCGAGCTCATCGACTCCCTCGACGTGACCTGCGAATCCGGCAGCTACCGGCTCGCGCCCATGAACGTTTCCACCGCGGTACGCGGTGAAGCGAGCGACGGGACCCAGTTCAATCAGATGATCGCGAGCCAGCAAGCCAAACAGATGGACGACGATGCCCTCGCCATCATCGAGCGGCGCGCCGTGCTCGCCCCCGGCGAAGAAGGTCTGCAAGGCGTTCGAATCATTTCAGCGATCCAAGAAGCCGTCAGCACGGGACAGACGGTCGATTTGTAGCGCTTCCGCGGCCATTGCCGCGGCGACTCCTGGATGGACGCCGTGATTGCGACCACCTGTTCGCGGAAGCGACGCGCGACGCTCTCGCTTCGATCGGACTTGGAGCTTTCGGGCTACAGGGTCGACCGACGTACGGAGACGCAGCTAGACGAGCGGATCCGTCACAGCGCTAGCAGGTCTTCTGCCGACGTGCGGCTTGCGGAGACGCAGCTAGGCGAGGTTTCGCTCAGAACATCGACAGCTCGATGACCCGCGTGCGGACCATGCGCTGTGGTTTCGCGCCGACGTGGCTCGGATCGAGATCGCCGCGGCATGGAGAACGATCGCTCCAGCAAACGAACCGATCTCCTGCCGCCGGCCAAGCATCCGTACCGAGGATGGTACCGCTTCGAACCCGGGCCGCCTCGAGTCATTTTAACTGAGCAATTTCAGTATCTTAACGGAAATCGGAGGCAGAAACATTGCGAACAATTAAATTGTGTACAATATAATAGTCATGAAGTACAAATCAGCTTTTCAAAAACGTCTCGACACGGCTCACGCCACCGATCGCGGAGGGCGCGAAGGCTCCACCACCGACGAAAGCAACCTCGCGCTCGACGCCGCTTTGCCCTCGGCGCTCGGCGGCAAGGGGGGCAGCGGAACGAAACCCACCGAGCGCGTCGGAATCGGCGATCGCTTTCCGTCGTTCACGCTGCCGGACCAAAACGGGACAGCGTTCATTCTGGACGAAGTGCTCGGAAAAGGCGCGGTGGTTTTGTTTTTCTATCCGAAGGACGGTACGCCTGGTTGCACGCGCGAGGCGTGCTCGTTTCGCGACGCGAGCGCCGAGTTCCTGGAGGCGGGCGCGCTGGTAGCCGGCATCTCCTCCGACGATAGCGCGAGCCATCAGCGGTTTGCGGCTCGGCACGGGCTCGACTACCCTCTGCTCGAGGATGCTGGCGGCCTGCTGCGCAAGAAGGTCGGTGTGCGACGCTCGATGTTCGGGCTGGCTGACGGTCGCGTGACCTACGTGCTGGATAGCAACGGTGTCGTGCGCCACGTTTACGACTCGCTGCTGGGCGTGAACCAGCACGTGGAAGAAGCGCTGGTCACCGTGCGCGGCCTCGGCGGAGGCCAGCGGTGAGCAAGCCGCGCGCGTCAACGTCGCCCGTCGCGAAGCTGGAGGAGCAACTCTGCTTTGCCCTGTATTCGGCTTCGCGAGCGCTGACGCGCGCCTATCAACCGTTGCTGGAGCCGCTCGGCCTCACCTACCCGCAGTACCTCGTCATGTTGGTATTGTGGGAGGGCAAACCGCATTCCGTGTCGGAGCTCGGAGCGCGCCTCGGGCTGGATTCGGGGACGCTCACCCCGCTGCTCAAGCGGCTGGAGGAAGCGAAGCTCGTGTTGCGACGGCGCGACGCGGCGGATGAGCGCGTCGTGCATGTCTCGCTCGCCCCCGCCGGTGCCGCGCTGCAGGAGCGCGCCAAAGGAGTCCCGCGAGAGCTGGTGTGCCGGGCCGGCTTCGTTCCGACGGCGGAAGGACTCGCGGAGCTGGTCCGCCTGCGAGATGCGGTTCGAGATCTCGCGCTTCGTGTCACCGACGTCCAAGAGATTCAGAAGGTCTGACCCACGGTGAAGTAGAAGAGCACGCCCGACTTGGTTCGACCACCGCCAGCGCACTATTTCACGGCGAGACAAGCTGTTTTCGCCAGGTCGACCCTGCGAGCCCTCTCCCGCGGTATGGTGTTGGGTCACTGGGGTACTGCGAGTGGCAGGCAACGCGGATCACCAACGGGTAGCGGCGACGTTCGGGCTCTTGTGCCTGCTGATGGGCTGCGCGGTGGCCGAGCCGACCCCTCGCACGGGTTCGGATCAAGCCGGACTTTCGCAGGCGACGTGGTCGCGCTTCCCCTCCGCGGAGCCGTTCCCTTTGCCCACGATCCCCACGTACGTGACGGGCGAGCCGTTTCCCACCGACGTGACCTTCGCTGACATCGACGGGGACGGCGATCAAGACGTGCTCGCTGCCATCCTCGGCGCCCTCCCTCACTGCTACCTCGGTGTCTGGACGAACGACGGTTCGGGAAACTTTACACCGCGTTCGGTGAGCCACGTGGGATGTAGCGAAGACGCCTTCGCCGTTGCTGCGACGGACTGGGACCTCGACGGTGACGTCGATGTTGGGCTCAAGGTCGAATACGGCGTGATTCCGTTCCGCGGCGACGGTACGGGCAACTTCGAGATGGGGGAACGCTTCGCCCTGTCCACGCAAGGTGGAAGTCTCGTTTTCGTCGACATCGACGCAGACGGCTATCCTGACGCCCTCGACGTTCAGGGTCACTATTCGGATGCGTTTCTCAACGTCTACAAGAACAACCGCGACGGCACGTTCGGTAGGTTCCAGTCGGGCAACTGGCTCGCCAATGTCGCGATCGCAACGCCCGCTTACGCCAACCCGGTGGCGGCTCGCGCGGCCGATCTGAACGGCGACGGCCGCATGGACGTGGTCTCCGACGCGTCCGGCACGGACCAGTTGCTCGTGTATTGGGGAACGGGATCGCTCGCCTTCTCCACGTCGCCTACCGTTCTTCCGGTACCTGGCGCGCTCGGTATCGACGTGGCGGATATGGATCTCGACGGCGATCTGGATCTCGTCACGGCGTCGCACGAGTACGGCTACGTCGCAGTGCTCTACAACGAGGGGGACGCGTTCTCGGATCCCGTCTTCAGTCCGTCGGGCTACGCGCCGACGAGCATTCGTACCGCCGACCTGAACGGTGACTGCTATCCCGACGTCTCCACCATTACCTTCGACAGCTCGTACGTCTCCATTTCCCTGAGCCAGGGCGGACCGCTCGCGCCGGCGGTCAACTACTCGCTCGGAATGCTCGTCTATTCCAGCGCGGCTGCCGATATCGACGGCGATCGGGATCTCGACCTCGTCTCGGCCAACAAGATCTCTTACTCGCATTTCGACACGATCGAAGGCTTCCTGACCGCCACGCGAAATCTCGGGAACGGTACCTTTTTCGCTCCTCGCGCGTACGACGCGATCCCGGACGTGGACTCGTTCGCGATCGGCGACTTCAACGCTGACGGAGTGAAGGATCTCACCTTCGGCAAGTCCGTGCTCATGAGCTCGTCGACCGGGCTCGACACCTACGTGGAAGCGTATGGAACCTCTGGCGTGGGATGCGGTCTGAATCCCTGTGGTGCGGCGGCGCCGGACTTGAACGCCGACGGCCTCTCGGACCTGATCGAAAATGGCGAGAGCGGCCCGCACAGCGCGTACCTTTCGAACGGCGATGGGACGTTCACGCGCACCTGGCAGCGATACCCCACTGCGAATTCCCTCACCCTTGCGACGGGGAACCTGAACGGTGACGGTCTGGTGGACTTCGTCGACCTCGAATCGTTCACCTTTCACCAGGTATTCTTGGGACAGGGTGTGGGCACGTTTCAGGATCCGATCCGCATCGATGTCGCTTGGGCTGGAGGGAAGGGCCCGGCGCACCTGGCCGATTTGAACGGCGACGGTCTCGACGACATCCTGATCTCGAACTACGCCCCGTCGGGGGGAATCGCGGTCGAGCTCAATCAAGGAAACGGAACGAGCTACGCGGAGTCCCTTCACGCCGTCACGGGCGGCGCGTACGGAATCGACACGGCCGATTACGATGGGGACGGCGACCTCGACGTGGCCGTCACCGTTTGTGGCGCCGAGTACGGTTGGGTCGGCATCCTCCGCGGGGACGGCACCGGAGCGGTCGGATCACCGGAGCTCCACGTTGCGGGGCGTTGCCCGTCGTCGGTCGACTCGGGCGACTTCGATGACGACGGCGACATCGACATCGTCGCGACGAGTCGCGGCGTGACCATCTGGGAGATCAACCTGCTCGAGAATCCCGGGGATGGAACGTTCCCGACACACCGGAGTCTGGTCAGTGGGTGGCATCCGGGGCAAGCCATCGTGGACGACTTCGATCAGGATGGCGATCCCGATATCGTCACCACGAACGGAGGCTCTTACACCGCCACGGTGTTCGAGAACCGCGTCGTCTCGCCCGATCCGGCGCACAGCGATGCCCGCGTCTGCGACCTTTGCCCTTACGATTCGAACAAGCTGACGCCCGGCGAGTGCGGCTGTGGCGTCGCTGACACCGACTCGGATGGAGACCAAGACCCGGATTGTCGTGACGGGTGTCCAGAGGATCCTTCGAAGACCCAGCCCGGACCCTGCGGATGCGGATCGAGTGATACGGACGGGGACTCCGACGGAAACCCGAATTGCACCGATGGTTGCCCCGCGGACAGGCTCAAGACGACGCCGGGTGCGTGCGGCTGCGGCGTGCCCGATACAGATTCCGACAGGGACGGCGTCCCGAACTGCAACGACGAGTGCCGTTCAAACCCCGACAGGACCGTTCCGGGGCCCTGTGGCTGTGAGGAGTGTTCGGATGCGGGCACGACGGATGGTGGAATGATGCCGGAACCCGACGCAGGGGTGACGCCGGATCCGGATGGCGGTGCGACCCCGGATCTGGACGCCGGCCCGACCGAGGATCTCGACGGTGGCGCGATCCCTGACGGTGGAGGGGATGCTTCGGGTGAAGGCGGCTCCTCCGGCGAAACCGGAAGCGGCGGCACGAGTGCCACGGCCGGTGCTGGCGCGAGCGGGGGGCGCCGGAGCGCTGGAGGAGCAGCGGGGGCGTCCTTCGATGGGGGCGCAGCAGGTGAGCCCGACGCTGGAGGGCGACGCGGGGTGTCCGCCTCGTCCAAAGAGGCGGGTGGCTGCGGGTGCTCCGTGCCGACTTCGGGCGGGGGACGGGCGACCTGGGCCGTCGTTTCCGCGCTGGTCGTCGCGGCGTGGATCCGGAGACGACGTCAGCGAAAGCCCATCGAGGTCCGGATTCAGCAACCGTCGTACACGTAGGATCCCGAGCTCGGGGTCGTGAGCTCGAGATCGCGGAGCACGATCGAGAGGTCCGGAAAATCGGTGCAGCCGGTGTCGAAATCGGCCTGCCGGTACTCGATGACGAGGACCGCGTCGCCGTATTCGGCGGTGTACACGTCGCACTCCGAGTAACGATTGCATTCCTCGGCGACGACGAAGTCGGTGCCGATCTCCGCTCGGCGACTGACGAGCTCCGCCGAGTTCTTCTGCGCCATCGCCAGGCCCTCCGCGTGCCCCGCCGCGACGAAGAGGCTCATCGCCGCGACGTTGTCGTTTTCGTCGAGCAGGCCCTCACTCCGGCTGAAGGAGTCCAGATTGTCGATCTCCACCGCGTCGAAGCCGTCCGCGGCGCAGCCCCGGATCCACCCGCCGACGATCACCGCGACCTCCGCGCGCTTGGCATCCGTGCTCACGTCCACCATCATCTCGTCCCAGTCCTGGTCGATGATGGGGTCACCGCCCGAGTTTCGCAGGACCAAATCCGGGTGCTCGGTGAGCCAGAAGTCTTCCTCGTCCGGTTGGATCTGAAAGCCGTTCACGTAGCAGATGTTGTAGAGGCCCTCGGCGATCGCTTCTCGCCGGTCGCGCGACACGATCGTAACCCCCGCCGGCGGCTGGTACGCGCCGCCGAGCTGGTAGTCGAGCCCGCCGTTCGGAGGTGGCAGGGCGACGGCGGCACCTGCCGTGCCGCCAGATCCGGCCGTTCCCGAAGTCCCCGCCGCCCCCGACATCGCGCCTGCACCTGCGGTTGAGCCGCCCGCTCCTGCGCTCGGCTCACCGGCGGTCGAGCCGCCGACACCTGCACTCGAGCCGCCTTGTCCTGCACTCGCGCCGCCCATCCCCGAGCTAGACCCTGCCGCGCCTGCCGCTGATCCGCCGGTTCCCGCGCCCGACTGGCCAGCGCTCGAGCCCCCCGTTCCTGCCTTCGATCCGCCGGCGCCAGCGGCTGGCACTCCACCCGATCCTTGTCCCGCAGCTCCGCTGCTCTCGGCACCTGCGCCACCACGAGCATCACCGGCATCGGTCGAGCAGGCGCCCGCGAGGGTGAGGATGCTCGCGAGGGCGACAGCATGTCGGCCGCGGCGGACCATGCTGACAAGCTAGCACCTCGCGCTCCCCGCGTACTTCGGCGGATCACTTGAAGACTTCGACCGTATCTACCCGCCCAAGGAACTCACCTTTTAGCCGCCCCCGTTAGTGTATCGTCGCTCCAGCCGCCCGAGGAGGATCGATGCCAACGCGTGCCTTCGACACGTACAGCTTGCAAGTGAACGCCGGAGCCGTCGGTGACGAGATCAGAGTGATTGTCTTCTGTCGGAGCCCCAAGGACCTGATCGGGTGGATCAACTTCTACGACGAGGGCAGGAGCTTGCCGGGTGCGTCGCGCGACTCCACGACCAAGCGAATTTCGCTGAGCTTCTCGATGAGTCAATTCGGGCCCACCATGGATATCCTGAGGAAAGAGAAGCCGCTCACTCTGTTCTATATCTCCCCCACGGTGGCGGGTCTGGCCACGTCGATCGAGCTGGTGGGCGAGGAAGATCACAAGACGGACCAGGCAACGTAGGGCGACCTGGTGCGAAGCCGGCCGTGCGCCCTCAGCGCGCGCGCCTTCGTTTGCGCAGGGTGAGGAGCGCGAGGCCGATGCCGATGGCGGCCGAAGTGCCGTGCCGTGAGTGCCTTCCGGGGATGCCGCAGCCGCAGCCACCGGGCTCCTCGGTGCCTTCGTTGCCGCCGGTTCCGCTCGTCGTCGTACCGGCGGTGGCACCGGTGGCGGTGCCGCCCATACCTGTGCCACCCGTGGTGGCAGTGCCACCCGTGCTCGTCGTGCCGGCGGTGGTGCCGGTCCCGCCGCTCGTGCCACCAGTGCCGCTCGTGCCGAGGGTGCCGCCGGTGGCGGTGCCCGCGCCGCCGATCGATTGACCGCCCATACCGGTGCCGCTCGTGCCGGACACGCCGATCGAACCGGCTGCCGCTCCCGCGCCGCCGCTCGTCGTGATCCCCCCGACGCCGCCGTCGCCCGCGCCGCCAAGCCCCATCGTGCCGCTCGCTCCACCCGTGCCCGCGCCCGCGCCGGCCCCGCCTCCTGCCACGCCGCCGGTGCCCCCCATGCCGCCCGCGCCGCCGCTCGAGCCGCACATCGTGATCTCCGGATCGACCTCTGCCGTGTCGTCGAGCTCGAGGAACGGGATCACGAAGGATGAATTGAAGAGGGCATCCGACGGGCCGTGATCGCCGCCCATCGACGTGAACGCGTCGAGCACCACATAACCGCAGGAGTTTTGCCAGCGCTCGCGTTTGGCCTGGTGATTGCCTAGTGTCACCGTGTCCGTCATCGTGGGTGTCGCCGGCAGGCCGAGCACGTTCGTCCACTGCTTGATGGCTTCGGTGTGATTGGCAAACCGGATGGTGCTGTCGGCGTCGCCGTGAAACAGCTGCACGCGCGGACGGTGGCCCGAATAGTTCTGGTACATCGCACGAGCCAGATCGCCCCATTCCGTCGCGGTGTGCGTCACCATGCCTCCCGCGCACTGGCTGCTCCACGAGCCGTCCGGGTTACCGACCGCCCAGCACCCGGCAGGCACACCGGCGAACTCCGAGCCGCCTTTGAAGACGTCGGGATACACGGCGAGCATCCCCTCCGTCATCATGGCGCCCGACGAGTCGCCGGTGATGTACACGCGGTCGGCGTTGCCGTTGTGCGTCGTGAGAGCGTACTTCACCATCTGCGCGATGGCTTGCGTATCTCCGCCGCCGTCGTGGGTCAGCGCCTTGGTCGAGCCCACGTCCCAGCAGTTGTTGCTGGTCTGCGGCACGACGATGATGAAGCCGTACATGTCGGCGGCGCGCACGATGCCGCCCGACTGCGCCTGCCCGAACACGGCCGACGCCGTGCCGCTGCAGTAGTGCGCGACCACCAAGATCGGCGGCTTGGCGGCCACCTGGTCCGGCACGTAGATGTACATGCTGGCCGTCGAAGGCACGCCGCTCGCGCCCCAGTCGTTCACCCTCTGGAGTGATGCCGCTTCGGCACGCGCCGCCGCCAAAACGAGCAGGGCCGCCGAAAGGAAAGGGGGTAGGGTCCGAGGCCGCCGGTGCATGAAACAGCTCCCCTAGCGCGATTCCCAGAAACCGTGTGAACGATCACACTTGCCACGAAGAGCCGGACTTCGCCTTTCATTCGGCGTGAAGCGATCCCCGGCCGGAGTTCCGAATGAGTCGCGACAGGATTCCGTTTTGCGTCTTGGGCGGCTCGCCAAGGTTTGCCGGGGCCGGTATCCTCCGCCTGCTGGCTTGGACTCGAGGGCGATCGCGCGTTACTTCGTGCTGTACCGGCTGTCGCAGCGCGGGTACCTGGCCTCGCCTGCTCGTGGGCGGAACGCCGACATCGTCGTTTGCACCGAAGACGCTTCGCGCGTCGCTCTCCTCCGGGTGCGCGTGCTGCATGGGGGAGGTGTCTTCGGTGTCGCGACGGCGCCCGACGAGCGACCGAGCCGAAATACGGCCTACGTTTTCGTCGAGCTCGACGACCTGAAGGGGGACGGCCCCGTTTGCTTCGTCGTGCCCAGTGCCCGGGTGGCGCGCGAGATCGCGAGTGACGCACGTTGGCCGGGTGGTAGCGACGCCCTCGCGGAGCATCACGAGGCATGGCACGTGCTCGGACTCGAGCGGGCGGGCCGCGCGCGCTCCTCGTCTTGGTCGTCACCGAGCGCGTCCCCCATCTCTCCGATTTGAGCGGGGCGAGCCATCGCTCGGCATGAGCGTGCCCGGAATTCCAGCGCGATCGGAAGCGCTAACCTTATGCGCCGATCGTGCCGTTGATGCAGACGTACGAGGTCTTACAAGGATGCCGCACGAAGGCTTTTTCTCCCCTGCGCAGCTCATGGGCTACGTCGCTGCTGCAATTGGTATTTTTTCGTTCCTGCAGAAGGACGACCGCAAGCTTCGAACGACGATCGCGGCTCAAAGCCTGTCGTATGCGGTTCACTTCCTGCTTCTCGGAAGCATCGCCGCGTCGGCGTCGGCGCTCGTCTCGTCCGCGCGTGCGTTCATTTCGCTTCACACTCGCTCGACGCGCGTCGCCGTCGGCATTCTCGCGATCAACGTGACACTCGGCTTCCTCACGGCGGATGGTCTGATCGGTTGGCTGCCGGTCGTCGGTTCCTGCATCGGGACGATCGCCTTCTTCTGGTTCGAGGGGATCGCCATGCGCCTCGTCCTGCTCAGCTCCACCGCGTGCTGGCTGGCCAACGCCATCGTGGTGGGCTCGATCGGCGGAACGTTGCTGGAGCTGTTCATCGGCGTGGTCAATGCCTCGACCTGCTACCGGATCTGGCAGGCGGAGCGTGCGGAGCGCCTCTCGCCTATCGAGCTGCCGAGCACGCCGAGCGCCGCCTGATGCGTTGCGGGCTCGCCCGGAAGGTGCGAGCCTGTCGACCGTGATGAGGGTACGGGCTGGGAGGTCTGTCGCAGTCATCGTCGTGTCGAGCCTGTGGGCGTGCACGGGCGATGACGGCAAGTCGGAGAGCCGCGGGGGCGCAGCAGGCGCCGGCATGAGCGCTACGGGCGGTGTGGGCGCGGACGCGGGCATGAGCGGCGTCGGGGGCACGAGTGGCGGGG
>Ga0315910_10000521_pt1 | contig 38102 bp, 25 predicted proteins | sample EdamamesoilMG_FD_204470 | JGI IMG/M metagenome (GOLD analysis project Ga0315910, IMG submission 204470) | Garden soil microbial communities collected in Santa Monica, California, United States - Edamame soil | ecosystem: Environmental > Terrestrial > Soil > Garden | place: USA: California...
CCATCCCGGGTCAGGCTCACCGTGGCCGTCTTGCCGTCGCGCAGGTAGACCACGGATTCCGTCGGCAGCCGGCTGATCCCGTAGCGGTACACGCTGGACAGGAGCTTGCGTGGATCCACGTCGCCGGCAAATCCCGCCCAGGAAAACGCGACCAGGCCGACGAGCATCGCCACCGCGAGGCGGCGCTGACGCACGGCGACCGGGGACGCGTTCAGCAGCGCGACCCCCAGCCCGAAATCCATCAGCGCGCCCATGATGATCACGCCCTTGGCATTCAGCAGCGGCATGAAGACGTGCACAGCCAGCGCGATCCCCAGGATGGCGCCCACGGTATTCGCGGCATAGACGGACCCAAGTGCCCGTTCGCCCTTGCCGCTGCGCAGGGCCAGATACGTGATGAGCGGCAGGGTCATGCCGGCGCAGAAGGTGGTCGGAATCATCACGGCCGATGCGATCAGGTGGCTGGCAACGTTGAAGCCCGCATAACCGTAGTCGTTGCGCGCAAAGGTGTTCATGACCACGCCCATCCAGTCGAAGGTCTGGCCGTAGACATAGAGGGTGGAAAGGGCCAGCACGCCCATGACGATCTGGACGACGGCGAGGAGCCGCAGGGCGTCGGAGGTGTTCTCGATCCGGCGCCGGATCCAGAGCCCGCCCAGCGCGAGGCCGAGGATGAAGGCCGACAGCATCAATTCGAAGGCATGCGTGCTGGAACCGAGCACCAGGCTCAGCATCCGCAGCCAGCCGATCTCATAGCAGAACGAGGCCATGCCGGTCACCAGCGACGCGGCGAGCAGGAGACGGTAGTTCAGGCCTGGCACGCCCGCATCCGTGGCCGCTTCCACCGGGTGGGCCGGCAGCTCGGGCACGCTTCTGACCAGCAGCCAGGTGGCGCCCGCCACCGTCAGGTTGAGCAGCCCGGCGGTCATGATGGCGCCCGGCAGTCCGACGTTGGGGATCAGCACGAATCCGCTGGCGAGCACGCCCGCCGCGCCGCCGAGGCTATTGGTGAAATAGAGCATGGCGACGCTTTGCCCGGCGCGGGCCGGCGCGAAACGCAGGAACCCGGCGCTCATCAGGGGGAAGGTCATGCCGAGCAGGATCGACTGCGGCAGGATCACGGCGGCGCCCAGCCCCCATTTGTAGAAATGCACGGAGGTTTCCGAACCCAGCGCCGGAATGATGCTGGCGAACGACACCCGGGTGATGGCATCGAAGGCGCCGTGGAACAGCAACGCGATCACGCCGGTGATGGCCTCCACCACGGCATAGCCGAGGAGGACATGGCGCCAGCGCACGGAATAGCGCCCGGCCAGGGCGGAGCCGATGGCCAGGCCGCCCATGAAAATGGCCAATACGAGCACCTGCGAATAAGCCGCATGCCCCAGGAACAGCTTGAGGTAGTGGCTCCAGATCGATTCGTAGATCAACCCGGAAAAACCGGACACCGTGAAGATCAGCAGCAGCGCGAGCGGCACTCGTTTCTGGTTCATGAGGGGATGGGCGTCCTGTTGTTGTTCTGGCTTGCTGCGTGTTCCGGGCCGGCCGGCTCCCTATCCCCGCGTCCTGCGGGACATGAAAACGAGGCGCTCGAACAGGTGCACGTCCTGCTCGTTCTTGAGCAAGGCGCCTGCCAGCGGCGGGATGATCTTGCCCTGGTCCTGGCCATGCAGGGTTTCGGCGGAAATATCCTCCGCCATCAGCAATTTCAGCCAGTCGAGCAGCTCCGACGTGGAGGGCTTTTTCTTCAGGCCCGGCACTTCGCGGATGTCGAAGAACACCTCCAGGGCCTCCCGCAGCAGCGTCTTCTTCAGGTTCGGGAAATGCACGTCGACGATGCGCTCCATCGTTTCCTTGTCGGGGAACTTGATGTAATGGAAAAAACAGCGGCGCAGGAACGCATCGGGCAGTTCCTTTTCGTTGTTGCTGGTGATGATGATGGCCGGACGGTGGCGGGCCTTCACCAGCTTCTGCGTCTCGTAGACGTAGAATTCCATGCGGTCGAGTTCGCGCAGCAGGTCGTTCGGGAACTCGATGTCCGCCTTGTCGACCTCGTCGATCAGGAGCACGGAGGGCGCCTCGGCCTCGAAGGCCTCCCACAGCGGCCCCCTGACGATGTAATTGCCGATGTCGTGGACCCGGCCATCCCCGAGCTGGGAATCCCGCAGGCGCGAGACCGCGTCGTACTCGTAGAGGCCCTGCTGCGCCTTGGAGGTGGATTTCACGTGCCACTGGAACAGCGGCCTGCCCAGGGCCCTGGCCACCTCGATCGCCAGCATGGTCTTGCCGGTGCCCGGCTCGCCCTTGATGAGCAGCGGCCGCTCCAGCGTGACCGCCGCGTTGACCGCCATCATCAGGTCTTCCGTGGCGATATAGCTCTCCGTGCCCTTGAACTTCATGTGGCTCCCTGCTCCATTGCAACCGCCGGATTATAGCGACGTGAAGGGCGCGGGGCGCGGCGGGACGCCGCCGCCACCCGGCTATAATTGCCATTCCCCGACAAACTCCAAAAAATCCCGGGAGGATGCATGCCGAAGTTCAACGCCAACCTGTCGATGATGTTCAATGAAGTCCCCTTCCTGGAGCGCTTCGGCGCCGCGGCCAAGGCAGGCTTCCGGGGCGTCGAGTTCCTGTTTCCCTACGATTTCCAGGCCGCGCAAATCCGCGAGCAGCTGGACCGGCACAAGCTGGAGATGGTGCTTTTCAACATGCCGCCCGGCGATTTCGCCGCGGGCGACCGGGGCATGGCCTGCCATCCGGCGAAAACCGCCCAGTTCCAGGAGAATGTCGGCAAGACGCTGGAATATGCAAAGGCCCTCGGCGCGAACCAGATCCATTGCATGGCGGGATTGAAGCCCGTCGGCGTGGCGGAAGAAAAAATGCGCGAGACCTATATCGCCAACCTGCAGTTCGCCGGCAGGGAACTCGCGAAGCACGACATCAAGCTGCTGATCGAAGCGATCAACACGCGGGACATCCCCGGCTTCTACCTGAACTATTCCCGGCAGGCATTCGACATCATGCACTACGCCGGCGTCCCGAACCTGTATTTCCAGTACGACATCTACCACATGCAGATCATGGAAGGCGACCTCGCGCCCACGGTGGAAAAGAACCTGGCGAAAATCGCCCACATGCAGCTCGCCGACACGCCGGGCAGGCACGAGCCGGGCACCGGAGAAATCAATTATCCGTTCCTGTTCCAGTTCTTCGACCGCGTCGGCTACAAGGGCTGGATCGGTTGCGAATACCGCCCTGCGGGCAAGACCGAGGACGGGCTCGGCTGGCTGAAGCCCTATCTTTAAAACTGAACCGCAAAGGCGCGAAGGCGCAAAGGGAACGCAAAGAACTGCAAGAAGACGTCCTATGGTCTGTTGCAGCGGAAAAATTTGGAAATACGCAGATTGACGCTTTTCATTTTTGTTCTGTCTTCCTTTGCGGCTTTTCCTGGTGCCTTTGCGCCTTTGCGATTGAGCACTAACTGGAGAATAAAATGAACGTAGGATTCATCGGTCTCGGCATCATGGGCAAGCCCATGGCCCTCAACCTCATCAAGGGGGGCCACACCCTGTTCCTCGCCAGCCGCAGCGGCGTGCCGCAGGAACTTACCGCGGCGGGCGGCAAGGCCTGCGCGTCGGCGAAGGAAGTTGCGCAAAAGTCCGACGTCGTCATCACCATGGTGCCCGACACGCCCGACGTCGAGAAAGCGCTGTTCGGCAAGGACGGCGTGGCGGAAGGCCTGTCGGCCGGCAAGATCGTCGTCGACATGAGTTCCATCTCGCCGATCGAGACCAAGGCCTTCGCCGAACGCATTGCAAAGAGCGGCGCCGACTATGTCGACGCGCCGGTGTCCGGCGGCGAGGTCGGCGCGAAGAACGCGGCCCTGACGATCATGGCGGGAGGCAGCGACGCGGCATTCAACAAGGTCAAGCCCCTGTTCGACCTGATGGGCAAGAACATCACGCTGGTCGGCGGCGTGGGCGCCGGCCAGATCACCAAGGTCTGCAACCAGATCATCGTCGCCCTCAACATCGAAGCGGTCGGCGAAGCGTTGCTGCTGGCCTCCAAGGCCGGCGTGGATCCGGCGAAGGTCCGCCAGGCGCTGATGGGCGGTTTCGCCGCTTCCCGCGTGCTCGAAGTCCACGGCGAACGCATGGTCAAGCGCACGTTCGATCCGGGTTTCCGCATCGAGCTGCACCAGAAGGACCTGAACCTTGCCCTCTCCTCGGCGCGCGCCCTGAAAATGAGCCTGCCCAATACAGCCACCGCGCAAGAGCTGTTCAGCGCGTGCCAGGCGCAGGGCGGCGGCAAATGGGACCATTCGGCGATGGTCAAGGCGCTTGAGACGCTCGCCAACCACGCTGTCGCGAAATGACGGCCGCAAGGGCCCGTGAATGTCGTGAATGCCGTGGTCCGCTTCGCGTACTGGATCGCCGGTCTCGTATTCACGATATTCACGCATTCACGACATTCACGGATTTTCAATGATCCACGATCCCCGCGGGCTGCTTCGGAACATGTTCGACGCCGCGATAGCCGCCGCGTTGCCGGTGAAATCCATGGCCGCGCACCTGCCGGAACCGCCGAAGGGCCGCACCCTGGTCGTCGGCTGCGGCAAAGCGGCGGCCAGCATGGCCAAGGCCGTCGAGGACCACTGGAAAGGCGACATCGCCGGCCTGGTCGTGACGCGCTATGGGCACAACGTCCCGACGCAGCGCATTGAAGTCGTGGAGGCGGCGCATCCCGTACCGGATGCCGCCGGCCGCGACGCCGCCCAGCGCATCCTGAAGATGGTCCAGGGCTTGTCTGCCGACGACCTCGTGATTTTCCTGGTCTCGGGAGGCGGGTCCGCCCTGCTCGCCCTGCCCGCGACCGGCCTGACCCTGGAAGACAAGCAGGCGGTCAACAAGGCATTGCTCAGGAGCGGCGCCAACATCACCGAGATGAACTGCGTGCGCAAGCACCTATCCGCGATCAAGGGCGGCCGGCTTGCCGCGGCCTGCGCGCCGGCGCGCCTGGTCACCCTGGCAATATCGGACATTCCCGGCGACGATCCTGCCGTCATCGCGTCCGGCCCGACCGTGGCCGATTCGACGACCTTCGCGGACGCCCTGGGGATCCTGGAAAAGTACAGGATCACGGAACCGGCGGCCGTATTGAATCACCTGCGCGCCGCACGCGAGGAAACACCCAAGCCTGGCGATTCGCGCCTGGCCCGCACCGAACTGCGCATGATTGCAACGCCGCAGATGTCGCTGGAAGCGGCTGCGGCAGTGGCGCGCAGCGCCGGCTTGACGCCCCTGATCCTGGGCGACGCCCTCGAGGGCGAATCGCGCGAAGTCGCCATGGTCCATGCGGGCATCGCCCGCCAGGTGCGGCGGCACGGCCAGCCGGCGGCGTCACCGTGCGTGCTGCTCTCCGGCGGCGAAACCACCGTTACCGTCCGCGGCAAGGGGCGCGGCGGCCGCAACGCGGAATTCCTGCTGGCGCTTGCCGTTGCCCTCAACGGCGAAGCGGGCATTCATGCGCTGGCGGGCGATACGGACGGCGTGGACGGCACGGAAGACAATGCCGGCGCGCTGCTCGGACCCGATTCGCTCTCGCGTGCCGCGTCGCGCGGTCTGGACGCCCGCAGGATGCTCGCCGATAATGACGGCTACAGCTTTTTTGCCGGTTTGGGCGATCTCGTGATTACGGGCCCCACCCTGACCAACGTCAACGACTTCCGCGCGATCCTGGTCGACAAGGCCTGACATGGGCGCCCCCGCGCTGCTTTCCTCCGAACGCATCGAATCGCCGGTTCCGAAGGCGGAACTGGTCGCGCGCCTGTCGGCCGTGTTGCCGCCGGAATCGCTGCTCCACGAGCGCGAAGACCTGAAGCCGTTCGAATGCGACGGCATGACGGCCTACCAGCGCGTGCCCATGCTGGTCGCGCTGCCGGCCAACGAGGACCAGGTGCGCGCCGTCCTCAGGATCTGCCACGAGGCCCGCGTGCCTGTCGTGTTTCGCGGTGCAGGCACCGGCCTGTCCGGCGGCGCCCTCCCCTACGAATTCGGCCTGCTGCTCGTGATGGCGAAAATGAAGCGCATCCTGGCCATCGATCCGGTCGCCCGCACGGCCATCGTGCAACCCGGCGTGCGCAATGCGGCGATTTCGGAAGCCACCGCGCCGCACGGCCTCTACTACGCGCCCGATCCGTCGAGCCAGATTGCCTGTTCGATCGGCGGCAACGTCGCCGAGAATTCCGGCGGCGTCCATTGCCTCAAGTACGGCTTGACGGTCCACAACATCCTCAAGCTTCGCGTCGTCACCATCCAGGGCGAAGTGCTGGAGATCGGCGGCGAAGGCCTCGATGCACCGGGCTATGACCTGCTCGCGCTGCTGACCGGCTCGGAAGGCATGCTCGCGGTCGTGACCGAGATCACCGTCAAGCTGTTGCCAAAACCGCAGAAGGCACAGGTCGTGCTCGCCGCCTTCGACGACGTCCTCAAGGCCGGGCAGGCCGTTGCCGACGTGATCGGGGCCGGCATCATCCCGGCGGGACTGGAGATGATGGACAAGAAGGCCACGGCCGCGGTGGAGCAATTCGTCCACGCCGGCTACCCGCTGGATGCCGAAGCGATACTTCTGTGCGAATCCGACGGGACGACGGAGGAAGTTGCCGCCGAGATCGCGCGCATCACCGAAGTGATGCGCAAGGCCGGCGCAACGGAGATTCGCACTTCCCGCGACGAAACGGAGCGCCTCAAATTCTGGGCGGGGCGCAAGGCAGCCTTTCCCGCCGTGGGCCGCATCCTCCCCGACTATTACTGCATGGACGGCACCATCCCGAAAAAACAGCTGGCCTATGTGCTGACGCGGATCGCCGAGCTTTCGGAAAAATTCAACCTGCAGTGCGCCAACGTGTTCCACGCCGGCGACGGCAACCTGCACCCGCTGATCATGTTCGATGCGGCGGACGAGGACCAGAACCACCGCGCAGAAGCCTATGGCGCAGCCATCCTCGAACTCTGCGTCGAAGTGGGCGGAACCATCACCGGCGAGCACGGCGTCGGCATCGAGAAGATCAACCAGATGTGCGTGCAGTTCGGAACGGGCGAGCTGCAGGCCTTCCACGCCGTGAAGCGGGTATTCGACGAGCACGGCCTGCTCAATCCGGGGAAAGCGGTGCCCACCCTGCAGCGCTGCGCCGAAGGCGGCGCCATGCACGTCCACCGCGGGCAGGAGAAATTTCCGGAGCTGCCCCGCTTCTGATCCGCGCCGCGATGCAGGAAGTCCTCCAACAATTCTCAGAGACCATCCGCAAGGCCGCCGCCGAACGCGCGCAGCTGCGCTTGCGCGGCGGCGGCAGCAAGGACTTCTACGGCCTGGCCCTGATCGGGGAAGTGCTCGATACCCGCGCCTATGCCGGCATCGTCGAGTACGAGCCGACCGAACTGGTGGTCACCGCGCGCGCCGGCACCCGCCTGGAGTCGCTCGAGGCCACATTGCGCGAAAAGGGACAGATGCTGGCCTTCGAGCCGCCCCATTTTTCCGAGGAAGCCACGATCGGTGGTTGCATTGCCGCCGGCTTTTCCGGCCCGCGCCGGGCTTCCGCGGGCGCAGCCCGGGACTTCGTGCTCGGCGTGCGCATCCTCAACGGCCTGGGCGAAGACCTGCGCTTCGGCGGACAGGTCATGAAGAACGTGGCTGGTTACGACGTCTCGCGCCTGATGGCCGGTTCGTTCGGCACCCTCGGCCTGCTTGCGGAGGTTTCGCTGAAGGTACTGCCGCTCCCCGAGGAAGAACGGACTTTGCGGCTGGAGATGGCGGAAGCGCAGGCGATCGACACGCTCAATCGCTGGGCCGCAAAGCCCTTGCCGATTTCCGGTTCCTGCCATGTCGACGGCGCGCTCCATGTGCGCCTGTCCGGGGCGGCTCCCGCGGTTTCGGCCGCCGCGGCAAAGCTGGGTGGCGAAACCGTCGCGGAGGGCGCCGCCTTCTGGAATTCGGTGCGTGAGCAGGAACACGCCTTTTTTACCGGCGCCACCAGCCTCTGGCGGTTCTCGGTGCGATCGACCACCGCGCCGCTCGACCTCGGCGCCCAGCTGCTCGAATGGAACGGCAGCCTGCGCTGGGTGTCGGCGCCGCTCGATGCGGCGCAGGCCCATGCCGCGGCGGAGAAGGCGGGAGGATTCGCCACGTTGTTTCGCGGCAACGACAAGCGTCATGGCATCCAGAAGCTTTCGGCAGGCCTGCTCGCCGTGCACAAGAAGCTCAAGCGCGCATTCGATCCCCAGGGCATCCTCGGCCCCGGGCGCATCCACGCCGATTTCTGATCCGTGAAAACCAACCTCGCGCAAGCGATCAAGAGCACGCCCGAAGGCCAGGAAGCCGACAAGATCCTGCGCACCTGCGTGCATTGCGGATTCTGCACGGCGACCTGTCCGACCTACCAGTTGCTGGGCGACGAGCTCGACAGCCCGCGCGGCCGCATCTACCTGATGAAAGAGGTGCTGGAAGGCAACGAGGTGACGGCCAAGACGCGCCTGCACCTGGATCGCTGCCTGACCTGCCGCGCCTGCGAAACGACCTGCCCATCGGGCGTTGAATATGGCCGGCTGGTGGACATAGGCCGCCATATCGTCGAGGAGCACGTTCCGCGCAACCCGATCGAAAGCCTGCAGCGCGCCGCACTGCGCGCGGTGCTGCCCCGGCCGATGCTGTTCAAGCCGCTGCTCAGGACAGGACAGGCCTTGCGCTTCGTGCTGCCGGCCGCGCTCAAGCGCAAGATTCCGCGACCCGTCCGCACCGGGCTGGATTGGCCGCAGCCGCGCCACGCGCGCCGCATGCTGGTGCTCGATGGATGCGTGCAGCCTTCACTGGCGCCGGACATCAACCCGGCCACGGCACGCGTCCTCGACAGGCTGGGCATCAGCCTGGTGAAGGCTGAATCCGCCGGCTGCTGTGGCGCCGTCACGTTCCACCTCAACCGCCAGGAGGACGGGCGGGATTACATGCGCCGCAATATCGACGCCTGGTGGCCCGACGTCGAAGCAGGGGTCGAGGCGATCGTCATGACGGCAAGCGGCTGCGGCACCCTGGTCAAGGAATACGGGCATCACCTTGCGCAGGATCCGCAGTACGCCGCGAAGGCGGCGCGCATCAGCGAACTGTGCCGCGACATCAGCGAAGTCCTTTTCGCGGAGAAGGATCAGCTGGAATCCGCCATGGCGCCTTCACCTTCCCCATCGCCCTCGTCCCTTGCAGCCGCGAGCGCGACCAAGCCCCGCGTGGCCTTCCATTCCCCCTGCTCGCTGCAACACGGATTGAAGATCCGGGGCCTGGTCGAATCCCTGCTGCTCGCCGCCGGCTTCGAGCTCACGATCGTGCCGGATTCGCACCTGTGCTGCGGCTCCGCGGGAACCTACTCCATCCTGCAGCCCGAGCTTTCAGGCCGCCTGCTGGCAAACAAGGTGGAAGCGCTCCAATCCGGCCAGCCGCATGCCATCGCGACGGCCAACATCGGCTGCCTGACCCATATACAGGGCGGCACGGCGCTGCCCGTGAAACACTGGATCAACCTCCTCGACGAAAGGCTGTCATGACCAAGACCGCAATGATCACCGGCGCCACCTCCGGCTTCGGCGCTTCCGCCGCCCGCAAATTCACCCAGGCCGGCTGGCGGGTCATAGCGACCGGCCGTCGCGCCGAACGGCTGAAAACGCTGGTGGATGAACTGGGCAAGGACAAGGTGTTCGCGACGGCGTTCGACATGCGCAAGCCGGACGCCATCGAAGCCGCCGTCAAGGGTTTGCCGGCCGCATTCGCGGAGGTCGACTTGCTGATCAACAATGCCGGCCTGGCGCTCGGCACCGCGCCCGCGCAGTCCGCCAGCCTCGATCAGTGGAACCAGATGATCGAAACGAATATCACCGGGCTCGCGACGATGACGTACAAGCTGTTGCCCAAGCTGATCGAGCGCAAGGGCGCCATCATCAACATCAGCTCGGTCGCGGCGACCTATCCCTATCCGGGCGGGAATGTGTACGGCGGCAGCAAGGCCTTTGTTTCGCAGTTTTCGCTCGGCTTGCGCTCGGACTTGCACGGCACCGGCGTGCGCGTGACATCGGTGGAGCCCGGCATGGCCGAAACCGAGTTCACGCTGGTGCGGACCAGCGGCAACCAGGAAATCTCCGACAAGCTCTACAAGGGTGCGAACCCGATGACCGGCGACGATGTCGCCGACACGCTGCTTTGGATCGCCAGCCTACCCCCGCACATGAACATCAACCGCATCGAACTGATGCCGGTGAACCAGTCGTTCTCGCCGTTCCAGGTGTTTCGCGGCTAGTACCGCAAGCTCACTTCGCCCCGGCTCGCGCCTGCGCCACCAGGTCGCGGATGGCGTTGACCACCAGCTTCGGATCGTCGTGCTGGACGGTCCAGCTGCAATCGGCGCAAATGATCTCGCGCCCCTGGGGGGAAATCTTCGCGTACTGTGCGCGGGCGGCGAGCCAATTGGCGTCCCGCTCATCGGACTTCTGATTTCGCGTCCCCGAAATTAGAACAAGGGGTATCGGCGGGAACGGGCCCGCCTCGCGCAATTGCGTGATTGTCGCTCCCCAGCCCTGCTTCTCCTTTTCCATCGCATCGGCCGAGCGGGCGTAAACGTCCAGCATCACCGACGGTGCCGAGCAAAGGCTCGTTCCAGACTTGCCGGGAAAGCAACCGATCGCGCTTTCCGCATGGAGGCCGTCGATGTGCACCAGGCCCACGGTGTCCCCAGGATAGGTGCGCGCAAACAGATCCATGTAGATGCCGCCGGAAGAATGGCCCACCAGGACATACGGGGGATTGACGCCCGCCGCGTCCAGCAACGCCCGCAGCTCCTGCACGACTTGTTTGCCTGAGCGGTCGTTGGAGCGTGCGACGCTCGTACCGATCCCCGCGCGGTCATACGCAAATACGCGGGTGGTCTTGCTCAAGTCGGCGAACACGGGTTCCCAGACCGCCTTGCCGTTGCCCGGCCCGGCCTCGAAGACGATGGCCGGCTCTCCCTTTCCTGCCTCGATGTACGAATATCTTCCGACTTCGGTGCGGGCGGACTTCGGTTCGGGCGTCCATGCGCATCCCGCGAGCAGTGCAACAGCGGCCATGCAAGCGCAAGCCCATTGTTCCCTGCCCATGCCTCCCCCTTGCATTCGAACGCTCCCAGGATTCGGATTATGCATCCTGGATAACGGTGCTACGAATAACAAGACCCCGCGCCAACGGATGCTACGCCTTTAAATTACAAGTTGTAATCCATCTTACGGATTTGGTGCACACATTTCAGCGCCGGGAGTAAAGTAGCCGTGCGTACCGGGAGCATACCCGGGCGCTGGTCGCGAACAGGCAGGATGCAGCGTGCCGATTGTTACTGCACTGCAATACGCTTTGCGTCATGCCGTCCACGGTCATCCAAAAACAACTAGGACAGGAGGACTGCACCATGAAGCACAGCATCATCGCCGCGGCGGTTGCCGCGGGCTTTGCCTTTTGTGCGACCGGGGCGCTCGCCCAGGTCAGCGACAAGCCGCTGGAGGAAAAATGGGCGCCCACCAAGTGGGGCAAGGACGACTCGGCAGGCTCGGCGAACCACACCAAGAATCCCGCCAATGTCGCCCGCGCCATGAGCATGATCAAGCAGAACAAGTCGGTCACGCTCGGCAAGTACTATCACAAGGACATTCCGGCGGTGGGCGAACGCGGCTGGAAGATGGTCCTGCCCGGGACGCCGCACGCCGGCCCATTCGGCAAGAACGCAATGATCTACCACGACGAGTACGTGTCGACCGAAATCGGCCAGATCAGCACCCAGTTCGACGGTCCCGGCCACATCGGCGTGAACACGTCCAAGGGCATGTTCATGTACAACGGCCGCATGTATCCGGAATCGTACGAGCGCGGGGGCGGCGGACGCGCGGTGGGCATGGGTCCGAACGGCGTGGAGAACGTCGGTGAAGTCGGCTTCATCTGCCGCGGCATCGTGCTCGACGCCGCCGGCTATCGCGGCGTGGCGCAACTGCCCATTCCCAAGAAGCCCGGCGACATCGGCATCATTACGGCCGCGGACGTAAAGGCGATGATCAAGCGGCAGAACATCGCGGAGCCGCAGGCCGGCGATTGCGTGTTCCTGCACACCGGCCACGGCAACATCTGGGGCAACAGCGTCTACAAGAAGCTGACCTCCGCGCAGCGCGCCAAGGCGCGCGAGGACTTCGGCGCGGGCGAACCCGGGTTCGGCATCAGCGCCTGCGAGTACATGGCCTCGAAGGACATTGCGCTGATGGGCGGCGATACTTCCGCCAATGACGCGCAACCGTCCGGCGAGAACGGCGGCGATTATGCCGTCCATTGCCACACGGAAATGCAGACCCGGCGCGGCATCTGGAACATCGAGAACCTGGACCTGAAACCCCTGGTCGACGCGAAGGTTTACGAGTTCGCGTTCATCTGGGCGCCGCTGAAGATCATCGGCGGCACGGGTTCGCCGGGCAATCCGATCGCGATCTATTGATCCAGTCGATGCTTGTGCGGGCAGGCGGCGAGAGTCGTCTGCCCGCCGCGCTTGGAACCACTGCCGCAAACGGCTGAAGGCACAGTTTTCCCGTATGTTATTGCGAGGGCACCTAATTCCAGGGAGGGCAAGTATCACCTGCAACGACGAGCGCATGCGAGGTCGTATAGCGGGCTATACCAGCACAAGCTAGTGGGCAGGTCGACCCAGAAGCCTACTCGGCGGACTCATGAGCTTTAGTCCGTCATTCTCTGGTAAATCCGCCGGTAAGCAGAACGCAGTTTCTTCCAGTCGGTGGGACGGCTGCCCGAACCGTAGCGCGCGCCCTCGAACGCAAGGGTAAGGAGTGCCAGGTCGGCGCGGATGTTGCCGCGCCCGATCCGCAGCCGATGCAGATACTCCCCGGAATTGCTCGTCGCTGGCCGGGGCTCGCCGCAGCAATCGCCCAGTCGCTCCAAAGCCCGGTAGAGCAGGATCTCCGGAAAAGTTCCGTGAGGGCGCCAACCCAACCAGCCGAAGCGCAGATAGTCGGTTCTTGTTCGCAGCCACAAGAGCGGACGGATCTCCCGAATATAGACCAGGATGCCGGCGATCAGGGCGATCGCCGCGATCAGGAGCAGGATGTCGGCGATACGCATGAGGATCTGCTCCTTTAGCGCATCAATGAGCTTTCGAAGTTGCTGCTCCTTAGGCTGCCACCATTCCTGGACAACCTGTGTGAAATCGGCCAGCTTCGCCATGGCCAAGGCTTGCCAGCGCGGCATCCATGTCAAAGCCGCCATCGCGCGCAGTTCCTCGGGCGAGCGCCAGATCGACTCTCCCTGGCGCCCGCCACCCTTGGCCGCCCCCTGGCCTACGCTTCCGGTCGATGCAACCTCGGCTTTTACAGGCGTCCGATTGCCCGCCGCAGGAAGGCCGAAGCTCCACTCCGCATTCCGCCATGAGATCTGAGGCACCATCGCATACAGGAACGCCGCGACGATCAGGATGGCCATGGACGCCGAGAAAATGGCGATCCACTCGCGTCCCGCGGCGGTTTTCCCCACGCTTCGGGCGCGAAATTCGGTAGCTTGGCGGCTCACCTGCTCGGCAACAAGGGTGAATACCGCTGCGACGACGAACGGCAGGATATAAAACAGCATCGCCCACGTTGCCCGCATGTGGCCGGAGGCAAATATCACGATCGAGGCTGCGATGACTAGGCCGTAGTACAGGGTCTTGCGCGTAAGTGCCTGCGTATTGCTCGCAAGCTGGATCGCGACGATAAAGTAGACGATGCCCCTCGGCAGGAACCAGATCGGCAGGAAGACAAACAGCAGCGCCACGAAGGCAAGCACGAGGAATGCCTTCCTGATGCCGGGACCGCGGGCCCAGGGGCGCCGCCGCTGGGCCCAGCCCATCCAGCTAGTCAGCGCAATGAGCGGCGACCAAATGAAGATCTCCAGGGCAAAGATGCCGTACAGGGCATCAAGGAACAGATTGCACAGCAGCGCCAGCCAAAGGCTGGCGGCCAAACCGACATACACCGGAGTGTAGGTGATGGTGCTATTCATGGATTGAGCAACAACTCGAGATCGTCGCCGCGGCGCACGAGCAAAGACTCGACGCCCAGGTCAGCGAGGCCCGCCACCTGCTCGACCAATCGTCCGTCCGCCTTCGCAGGCCCATCGGCGAGGAACGAGCCGCGGTCGAATACGAAGATGATCAGATGGGCTCCCTTTTGCCGCAGGACCGAGACCGCCTCGAGGAATGCATCGGCGTATTGCGGAGCGCCAGCCCAAAACAGCATCACGTTCTCGCCGGCATCCACCTGGGTGGCGACACGAAGCAGAACCTCGGGGTAGGGTTCCACTCCCAGAGCCTGCGCCAGCGCAAGGTTTCTGAGGATACTGGCAAGGTGGGCGTCCCCTGGCTGCGGCGGAAGGTCCAGCGGCTCTCCCCCTGCAGCGGTAAGCCAGATCGGCATTCCGCGCTCGCAGGCAAAGCGTGCCACGGAGCCCGCGATCCGAATTCCGTACTCGAGCGTACTGTGCTTTCCGTTTCCCACGTCCGCATCCTGGTGCAGGTCCAAGACGATCCGCAGCGAAGCGGAAGCCATCGGCTCGAATTCCCGGATCATGAGGCGATTGAGGCGCGCGCTCGTGGGCCAGTGGATGTGCCTGGGATTGTCCCGGGTTCGGTATTCCCTCAAGCCCCGAAACTCGGTGCTGCCGGCACCTTGCGTCAGCATCAGCGCGCCGCGATGGACCAGCTTGGGCGTACCGCGCAGCGGCAGGCCGGCAATGGAGAACAGGGAAGGATAGACCAGCACGGACTGGCGGCCGCCCGCAAGCGCAACGCGGCTTTCCGCCAGGCCAAGCGGGAAACTGGTGCCGATGCTGAGCGGGCCGATCTCGAAGAGGCCGCGCCGCTCGAACTCCACTGCCGCCTCGATGCTTTCCGTCGCGCCCGGTCCGAGAAAGGCTACATGGGCAAGGGAAATCTCTCCCACCTCGCTCGCCCGTAACTCAGACTGGGGCAGCCGGTCGAGGATGCCGATCATGTACTTTGGCAGCCAGCTCGCATTGCGCAGGACGATTTTGAAGGCGACGCTCTCGCCTTCCGTCGCGCGTTCGGGGCATTGGCGCGTAGCATCGACCCCGCGGGCCATCCAGCGCGGCCAAAAGATACCCGTCACAAGCGTGGAGAGGAGCAGCGCTGCGACAATCCAGATCTGGACGCCATCGCGGCTCATCGCGGCCAGATACGCGATTGCGGTCAGACCGACCACCAGCAGTAAGCGGCGATGACGGCCCAAGCGTCTCCCCAAAGAGGAGAGATTCATACAGGCGGCGTGAGCCCGTCCAAAATCTCGGCCAGGATCGAGCGGCCCGTCTTGCCCTTCGCCGTGGACTGTGCCCTTGCGATGAGCCGATGGGCGAGGACCGGTGTGGCAACGGACTTGACGAGTTGCGGCGTCACGAAGTCCATGCCTCGAACCAATGCAAGGGCCTGAGACGCACGCGTCAGGGCAATGGTGGCGCGCGGGCTCGCGCCCAGGCGCAGGTCCGGGTGCGCCCTCGTTGCATGGACGATCTGCGCGGCGTAGCGCCGGACGTCGGCATCGAAGCTCACGGACTTTGCCGCCTCGCGTGCCGCGAAAATGTCGGCTTCGCCCACGACGGCCGCCAGCTGCTGGATAGGATGCGCTTGCGCCTGCGCATCGACCATTTTCAGTTCCTCTTCGAGTGTCGGATATCCCATGCTCAGCCGCACCGTGAAGCGGTCGAGCTGGGCTTCCGGCAACAGGTACGTTCCTGCCATTTCGACAGGGTTTTGGGTCGCAATTACCATGAAGATCGCGGGCAGGTGGTAGGTTTTTGAATCGACGCTGACCTGAAACTCCTCCATGCACTCCAGCAGGGCCGATTGCGCTCTCGGCGTGGCACGATTGATCTCGTCGGCAAGCAGGATATTCGTGAACACGGGGCCGGGTCGGAACTCGAATTCACCGCTCTTCTGGTTGTAGACCGGTACTCCGGTCACGTCCGAGGGCAGCAGGTCCGGCGTGCATTGCAGTCGCTTGCTGTCCATCGCGAGGGATTTTGCCAGGGCCCGCGCCAGCATGGTCTTGCCGAGACCGGGCACGTCCTCAAGAAGCACATGGCCGCGGCATAGGAGTACCGCCAAGATGTATTCGATGACTTCTCTCTTGCCGACGATGACCTTCTCTATATTGCCAATGAGATTCCCGAGCGTCTCCTGGACTGGAGGCATGAATTCTCCCGTTGCATTTGGAAATGGATATGGTGCGCCGATGCAGAGTGTACGCCGTCGGCATGCCCGACGGATCGACGCGTTCCTTGACGCATCCGTACGGGTCCACATGCTGCGCGAGGATGACCGATGAATGGGACGGCACTGGCCGATGCGACTATCGCTACGGCTCTCTACCGGCTTCCAGCACCGTCTTCTGCACGGGTGAAAGCAGGTACTCCATGACCGTGCGGCTGCCGAGATTGACCTCCGCCGACACCAGCATGCCGGCGTTCAGGGCGAACTTGCGGCCGTCCCGTTCGAGGTAGGGCACATCCAGGGTGACCAGCGCGCGAAACCCGGAGGGCGGCATGACATGCTCCTGCCCATCTTTCCGATCGCGTTCGCGCACGTCCGGCAACTCGGCCGCATCCGGACTGACATACTCCACCCTGCCCTTCGCCATGCCGTATTTGTTGAACGGATAGGCGGCGATCTTGACCTTCGCCGCCTGGTCGATCTCCACGAAGCCTGCATCCTCGTTGGTGATCCACACTTCTGCCTTGAGCGGCTCGTTCTGCGGCACCAGGGTCATCAGGATGGTGCCGGGCGAGACCACGGTTCCGGAGGTGTGCGTGGCCAGGTCCTTCACCACGCCGGCCTGCGGCGCTTTCAGTTCCAGCAGGCCACGGCGGTAAGCCTGCTTTGCGCCTTCCTGCTCCAGGCGCAGGCGCTGGGCGGTGGCGTCGGCGCGCTCGTTTTGCAGCTGCTGGCGGTAGCCCGAGGAAATCTGCGCCAGGCGCTTGCGCGACTGCTCGATGGTAGCTCGAAGACTCGCCACCTGGTGGATCTGCGCCTTGAGTTCCTGCTCCTTCTCGATGCGTTCGCGCGTCTTGTCCAGGCCCGCCAGTTTGGACATGAAACCGTCCTTGACCAGTTTCTCGTGCGCCTCTTCCTGGGCCTTGTAGATGGGCACCGTCTGCGCCAGCCGCGATTCCATCTCGACGGCGCCTTTCAGGTCCTGCTCGGCCTTGGCGAGGACCGCCTGTTCGGACTCGAGCTGGCTTGCGTAAGCCTCTCGATTGGCGCGGTACTGGGCGACCGCCTGCGAGTACAGCTCCGGTCGGTCGGTCGTCGCAACGACGAACGGCACATTGGCCAGCTCCGCCTCGATGCGGCGCAACTGCAAGCGGCGCAAGGACAGGTCCGTTTCCACCGTCGCCTGGTCGGCATCCGAGACGTCGGTATCCATGCGCATCAGGACCTGGCCGGCCTGCACGGCCTCGCCTTCCCGCACGAGGATTTCGCGCAGAACGCCCGACTCCGCCGGCTGAACGATCTTCACGTAGGTGCCCGGCACCAGCCTGCCTTGCGCCACTGCGATGATGTCCAGCCTGCCGAACGTCGCCCACACCAGCAGTACCGCAAAAAGCGCCAGGGTCACGTACAGGACCGCACGAGGCATCGGCGAGGCCCCCTCCTCCCGGACCCGTTGGATCATCGGGGCAAACGCCATTGCGTTCTGGTCGAGGTCACCCGCCTTCATCGCGATCTCCGCCTGGATGTCATTCGCCGGTCAACTTCCCAGGACCAGGTGCTGCGTTTGCCTGATCGTGGCGGGAAGCTTGTGGGCGATCACCAGGATCGTCGCCCTTCCCTTGAGTTCATTGATCGTTTCGCCAAACTCGTTGGCCGTCTGTTCATCGAGACTGCTTGTCGCCTCGTCGAAAATCAGGATCGAGGGCCGCTTGAGCAGCGCCCGTGCGATGGCGATGCGTTGCTTCTGGCCGCCGGAGAGTCCGGCGCCGTGCTCGCCGATCGGGTTCTGATAGCCCTGCGGGAGTGCCTCGATGGTTTCGTGGATGCCCGCCGCCTTGCAGGCCATCACCACGTCCTCGAAACTGGCAAGGGGATGGCCAAGGACGATGTTGTCGTAGATCGCCCCGGAGAACAGTACGGTCTCCTGGGGCACCACGCCAAAGAAGCTCCTCAGTTCGTTCGCGGAAAGGTGCCGGATATCGTGATCGTCGATCTTGATGGCGCCTTCGCTGGGTTGGTAAAAGCCTTGCAGCAGCTTGGCGAGCGTGCTCTTGCCGCAGCCCGACGGGCCCATGATGGCGACGCACTGCCCCGGCTCGATGGAGATGCTCAGGTTCTTGTACAGGTACGGCAGGTTCTCGCCATAGCGAAAGGCGAGGTTCTCGATCTCGATCCGGCCCTGCCGCTTGCCTTCCCGGCTCGGGATGACCGAGTAAGGCTCCTGCGGAGCATCCATTACGTCGCCGAGGCGCTTGACGGCAATGTCGGCCTGCTGGAATTCCTGCCAGAGGCCGACCAGCTTGAGCATCGGTTGCGACAAACGGCTTGAGAACATCTGGAAGGCCACCAGCATGCCGATGGTGAAGCCCACTTGCTGCATGACCATCCAGGCCCCGGCACACAGGATTGCAAGTGTCAGCAATTGCTCGAGCGTATTGGCTGCGACCTGGTAGCTGTTGAGCAAAGACCTGGTCCGAAATCCCGCATCCAGATAGGTGGCGAGGTAGTCGCCGAACCTGGCATTGAGCTGGGGTTCCATTTGCAGCGATTTCACGGTTTCCAGCCCGGAAACATACTCGGTGAGAAAAGCCTGGTTGCGTGCGCCCAGCAGGAATTGCTGGTTGAGCCTGCGCCGGAGGATCGGCGCGATTGCGAGACTGAGCGCCACGATCAGCAACAGGACGCCGACCGTTATGAGCGATAGCTGCCACGAGTACCAGAACATCACCGCCAGAAAGATGCCCATGAAGGGCAGGTCGAGGATCAGGGTCACGGCGGCACTGGCCAGGAACTGCCTGATGGTCTCGACGCATTGCAGGCGAGCCACGAGGACCCCTGTCGGGCGTTGCTCGAAATAGCGCGGCGGCAAACGGAACAAGTGCTCGAATACGCGCAGTCCCAGCACCGCGTCGATGCGATTGCCGGTGTGCAGGACCAGGTATTGCCTCACCCAACTCATCACCGCTGTAAACAGCATGAACACCGCCAGGCCGATGCCGATGACCGTGAGCGTGTTGAGCGTGTGGTGTACCACAACCTTGTCGATGACCACCTGGGTGAATAGCGGCGTCGCCAGGGCCATGAGCTGGATGGCCAGGGACGCCAGCAGCACGTCCCGGAAAATCGCGCGGTGCTTCAGCAGTTCCGGCACGAACCAGCGGAATCCGAAAGCCTCCCGCCGCTGGCCGGGCGCGTCGGGATCCATCGGAACCTTCTGCTTCGGGATCGCAACAAGGATTCGCCCCGTGTAGCGGGCGGCAAACTCGGAGAACGGCAGGATGGTATGACGGGACTGGCCTTGCTCGAAGAAGGCGATGCGATCCTCCGCGATGCGCAGGACGAAGGCGAACGCACGTCGCGACGTTGCAGCTTCCGGCGCTTCGCCGGAGCCGGAGGACCCGGGCGACAGCTCGGCGATGAACGGTAGAGGCGCTCTTTTCAGTTCCGATGCCGGCCGTGACTTCCAGGACGACCGCAAGCCGATGGCTTCGGCAGCTGCGACGATGGATGCATCATCGTATGGCGGCGGAAACTGGTCGAGGACGAGTCGCGAATCGAAAGGCACGCGGAAATACTGGCTGAGCGCAGACAGCGCCCAATCCAGGAAATCGCGGCCGGGTTGCTCCGCTTCCCGCCCTCGCCCTGGCAGCCATCCGAAAGGAGAAGGCTGCACCGCTCGCGGATCCAAACGCACGCTCCCTTGCGCTGCACGACCGTTGGAACTTTATGGTTTGTTATGACAGGCGGGTACTGCTGCTGTGCCCGGCCATTGGGCCCCTCGCTTCGCAGCCTGTCAAATCTGACATTTGGCAGGTTTGGCCGCATGTGGACGCAAGAGCTTGAAAGTCCGTGCGAATCCCGGTGATCCGGCTTCACCGGCCGATCGTCCCGGCAAGAAAAAAGGCGCAAACCTTTCGGTCTGCGCCCTTCGGTCCCTGGGGTGTTGCGCGTCAGTGGTTGTCGCGCGGGGTGCCCTTGCTGGTGGAAATGCGCTGGTACTTGACCGCGGGCTTGAGCACCATCCCGAAAGACAACTCGTCGACCATGGTGCGCTGGATTTCCTGCCAGGGCGTCTGGCTCTCGGGGCTCTTGAAGCCGCCCTTGCGCTCCAGCGCCTTCATGCGCCGGGCGTACTCGGCCTTGCTGATGAGGATGTTCGCCGTGCGCTTGTTCAGGTCGATGCGCACGCGGTCGCCCGTCTTCAGGATGGCCAGGCCGCCCATGCTTGCCGCTTCCGGCGACGCGTTCAGGATGGAAGGCGAACCGGAGGTACCCGACTGGCGGCCGTCGCCGATGCATGGCAGCGCCGTGATCCCCTGCTTGATCAGCTTTGCGGGTGGCTGCATGTTCACGACTTCGGCAGCGCCCGGGTAGCCCTTCGGCCCGGTGCCGCGAACGAACAGCATGCAGTGCTCGTCGATCTTCAGCTTGGGATCGTCGATGCGATGGTGGTAATCCTCCGGACCATCGAACACGATGGCACGGCCTTCCCAGGCATTCAGATCCTTCGGATTGGACAGGTAGCGCGCGCGGAAATCTTCAGAGATCACGCTGGTCTTCATGATCGCGCTGTCGAACAGGTTGCCCTTGATGTTGAGGAAACCCGCGGATTCCTTCATCGGCTCGCCATACGGCCAGATCACCTGGCCGTCTTGCACAACCGTCTTCCTGCAGTTGTCGTAAAGCGACTTGCCGTTGACGGTGACGGTGTTCTTGCGGATCTTGCCGGCCTTGATGAGTTCGTTGACCACGGCAGGCACGCCCCCGGCGCGATAGTATTCCTCGCCGAGGTATTCGCCCGCGGGCTGCAGGTTCACGATCAGCGGCACGTCGTAGCCGATCTTTTCCCAGTCGTTGTTGTCGAGCTTGACGCCGATGTGGCGCGCGATCGCGTTGAAGTGGATCGGCGCATTGGTGGAACCGCCGATGGCCGAATTGACGATGATGACGTTCTCGAACGCCTGGCGGGTCATGATCTTCGACGGGCGCAGGTCTTCCCAGACCATTTCGACGATGCGCTTGCCGGTTTCGTAGGCGTTCACCGAGCGCTCCTTGTGGGGAGCCGGGATCGCCGCGCTGCCGGGCAGCGACATGCCCAGCGCTTCGGCCAGCGAGTTCATGGTGGATGCCGTGCCCATGGTGTTGCAATGGCCGGGCGAGGGCGCCGAGGAAGCGATCAGTTCGATGAATTCCTCGTCATTGATTTCGCCGGCGGCCAGCAGTTCCCGCGCCTTCCAGACGATGGTGCCGGAACCGGTGCGTTCGCCGCGGAACCAGCCGTTGAGCATCGGTCCGCCGGACAGCACGATCGTGGGAATGTCCACGGTGGCCGCGGCCATCAGCTGCGCCGGGGTCGTTTTGTCGCAACCCGTGGTGAGCACCACGCCGTCGATGAAGTAACCGTACAGCGTCTCGACCAGCCCCAGGTAGCAGAGGTTGCGGTCCAGCGACGCCGTGGGCCGCTTGCCGGTTTCCTGGATCGGGTGCACGGGGAATTCGAACGCAATGCCGCCGGCCTCGCGAATGCCTTCGCGCACGCGGTGGGCCAGCTCGAGGTGATGGCGGTTACAGGGGGAAAGGTCGGACCCCGACTGGGCAATGCCGATGATCGGTTTGCCGGCCTGCAGTTCCTCGCGCTTGAGCCCCCAGTTCATGTAGCGCTCCAGGTAGAGCGCGGTCATGTTGGGGTTGGCCGGATTCGCGAACCATTGTCTGGAACGCAGCTTGGAAGGGTCTTTCTTGGTGCGCTTGCTTGCCATCTGAACTCTCCTCCGTGACGCCTGGCGTCTTGTCTAGGGTGCGGAGGGATTTTACCTGAGCCGCCCGCTCCCTTCACTTGGCGCGGCAACCCGCAGCGCGAGCGCCTGGTCAGGGGCAAAACCGCGGGCGCAATTCCGGCAGGCAAAATGTCCCGCCCGCGTTCGCATCACGCGGCGGGAATGTCCTCGGCGCGGAAGTACACCTGGCGCCCCGCTGCCTGCGCCAGCGCCACCATGTCGTCGGCCCCCTTGGACGGGCCGCCGATCCGCAGGCAGGCATCGCATTTCTCGACCAGGCGGCGGGAGACGGGATGAAAAATTTCGTCGAAAACAGGATCGCCGATGCCCTTTGATCCGGCATGCTCGATCAGCGGCAGCGCAAACCATTCGCCCATCACCGGCAGGTGCCCCGCCCGGAACAGGCGGAGCGCCATGTCCGTCATGGCGCTTACATTGGCTGCGATCTTCACGGGATCATCGCCGGTCCCGGATCGGTACGGCCCGGCCACGAGGATCATGAGCGGACGCGCCATCAACGCGATTTGCGCAATGCCGGGTTGAGGCGGTCGATATCGCCCTGCACCTGGGCGCGGCTGCGATCGTAGATCAGTTCCCGGCCCATCGCGTTCCCGGCGTAAGCAAGTCCGTTGCGGGTCGGCGTCAGGTCCACCTTCACGCTGTGCATGCCCTGGCCGAGGACGACCTGGATGTGCTCCGCGCGCTTGTTGAGCACGACGACTTCCAGCACCTGGCCGGTTTCAGTGACTTTGACCTTGATTTTCTCGTCGATCATGGCTTGCCTCCGTGGCGGGCGAACGAGGTTGCGGGAATGTTCAGCGCTGCGGCCGTTCCATCTTGCACTTCATTTCCGCGCCGTTGTCCTTGGCCTCGATCAGCGCCTCCGTCTTCCAGCCGTAGCCGGTGCCGTCCACGTCGTGCTTGACGCCCGGCTGGCCCTGCTTGGCAAAGCTCAGCACATAGGTCGGCGCGATGATCTGGTGGTCCTCGGCGCGCATCCAGGAATCGCCGGTCGGCCCCGCATAGTGGGCGCCTTCGAGCGCGAAAGCGACCTTCACCGGATCGTCCGTCCCTGCCTTGGTGACGGCCGCCGCCATCATTTCGACGACGCGGTAGGCGGTCAGGTAATCCATGTTCGAGGACGCGCCATATTTCGCGCGCGCGTCCATGAGGGTCTTCTCCCAGGCGGGATTGGCTGCATTGATGTGCCAGGCATCGATGGTCTTCATCCGGCCGGCGCCGGCGGCACCGGCAGTCACCCAGGTGCCGGGGAGCTTGCCCAGGATGGTGTAGTAGTCCGCCTTCAGCCCGGCCTCGGCACTGGCCTTCACCAGCAACGACAGGTCGTTGCCCCAGTTGCCGGTCATCACCGTGTCGGCGCCCGAGGCACGGATCTTGGAAACGTAGGGGGCGAAGTCCTTCACTTTCGACAACGGAATCAGGTCGTCCCCGACGATCTCGATGTCCGGGCGCTTGGCGGCGAGCATTTCGCGGGATGATTTGGCGACCGCCTGGCCGTGGGCGTAGTCCTGGTTGAAAAGGTAAACCTTGCGGATCCCCTTCTGCTTCGCCATGTAGTCGGTCAGGGCGTTGACCTGCATGCCGGAGTGCGATTCGAAGCGGAAATGCCAGAAGTTGCATTTCGCCTCCGTCAGCGCCGGGTCCAGGGCGTTGTAATCGAGGAACACCACCGCCTGGTCCGGATTGCGCTCGTTGTGCTTGAGCACGGCCTCGGTGATCGCATGGGCGACGCTGGAAACGGTGGCCATCACGTAACGGACGTCCTGGTCGATGGCCTGCTTGAGCAGGATCAGGGTTTCCTGCGGGGTGTTCTTGTTGTCGTAGGCGACGATCTCGATTTTCTTGCCGCCGAGCACCCCGCCGCGGGCGTTGACGATGTCGGCCGCGGCCTTGAACGCCTTGAGCTGCTCCTCGCCCACATGCCCCTGCGCGCCGCTGAGGCCCCCGAAAAAACCCAGCTTGATGGTATCGGCCGCGGATGCAGCCACCGGAAACGCCAATGCCGCAATGACGGCAAGGCGGACAAGCCTGTGAATCATGGATCCCCCTGAAGATGCGCCGGACCCGCCGGGCGCAAGCCCGGGTCCGCGGGGGCATGGTCGCGGAAGGCAGGCGGCGGGTCAACCCCTGCGGACAACCCGCTGCCGAGGGCTTACTTCATCAGGCGCATGAGCAGCTTGCCGGCCTTGCTGTCGAGTTCCGCCACGGAGACGGTACCGTCATTGTCCGGGTCAGCAGCGCGAAACCGGGATTCGACGATGGTCATGTACTCCTCCTTGCTGAGCGTGCCATCCTTGTCCGGGTCGGCCTTGGCAAAGGTGCCCTTGTCGACCTTGGTCGGCTTCATTTCCTTGCGATCCAGGGTTCCGTCGTTGTCGCCTTCCAGGCTATCGAAACGCGCTTCGGCGGCTTTTCTGGTTTCCGCCATATCGAGGGTACCGTCGGCATCGGGATCCCAGGCCTTCATCTTCTCAGCGGAACTGCCGGCTTGGGCGGCGGGCGCCAGGGCAAACATGCCCACGGCAGCGAGGGTGGATGCAACTATGGAGAGCTTGCGAACTAACATGGGAGGATCCTCTCGATTGTGCGGATGTGCCATCCGCCGGCCTCCCCCCGGTTTATTCTTGTTTATCCATGCTATTACGACCTTGCATCGCCTCGCAAGTTCTCAGGTCTCGACGACATTGGAGGCACCCTGAGATCGTGCCCTGAGACGGGAACCGTGGAGCAGGACCGCCCGGTGCAGGAAATCGACTGGGGTGAGCAACGTGGCGCACCCGGTCAGATCACTGTGATATCTGTCGCCGCAAGGACGGGCTGGCCTTCCAGGATCGCGAACTGCACCGCCACAGCCTCTTCGCCAGTACCGTCGGCGTCGTAATAGAGGGCGCCAGTGTCGGCATCGTAAAGAATGCGCTGATCGGCATCGGTCGCCTCGGTGCCGACATGGAACCGGGACGCATTGAGCGCCCCCGTCGAGCCCAGGGAAGTGAATATGTCGAGATCCAGATGGATTTTTTCGACACCGGCAACGAAGTCGGTGATGGTGTCGACGTTGTACCAGTCTGGAATCCAGTTGAACACGAAGACATCGTCCCCCCCTCCGCCAGTCAATATGTTGGACAGCATGCTGCCGGTCAGGACATTCGCCGCATCGTTTCCAGTGGCGTTGTCCCAATCAAATCCGACCAGGGTGAGATTCTCGAAATTCTCCCCCAGGATGTAGGAAGTCGAGCTTTCGATGGTATCGGTCCCTTCGTCCGCCAGTTCCACGATCTCGTCGCCGGGATCGATCACATAGGTGTCGTTGCCCGTTCCGCCGACAAGCCGGTCGACGCCGCCACCACCGTTGAGCCTGTCATTGCCTTCGCCCCCGGTCAGCGTGTTGGCGGCATCGTTGCCCGTGATGACGTTGTCCAGCTCGTTGCCGGTTCCGGACACCGCCGTCCCGGTCAGCGTGAGGTTTTCCACATTGGCGATGAGCGTGGTGCTCACGGACGACACTATCGTGTCGTTGCCGCCATTCACCTCCTCGACGATCGTGTCCTCCGCGCGGAAGTAGAAAGTATCGTCGCCCAGGCCGCCAATCAATATATCGATGCCGACACCGCCGTTCAGCGTGTCGTTGCCCTCCCCGCCGTCGAGGATGTTGGCGGCGGCGTTGCCGGTGATGACATTGTCCAGCGCGTTGCCGGTGCCGGAAATTGCCGACGCGCCGGTCAACAGCAGGTTCTCGATATTGTCGCCAAGGACGAATGCGGTCGCGGACTGGACCGTATCGGCGCCTTCATCTGCATTCTCCGTGAATACGTCCGCGCCGAACGAAACAATATAAGTGTCGTCGCCCGCACCGCCCTCCAGGGAGTCGTCACCGATCCCGCCGTCGAGCCTGTCATTGCCGTCGGCACCGCGCAGCGTGTCGTTGCCCGCGGCGCCCATCAGGATGTTGTTTGCGCCGTTGCCTTCGATGACGTTGTCGAGCTCATTGCCGGTGCCGTTCACCACGCCCGTGCCGGTCAGCGAGAGGTTTTCGACATTCGCATTCCCCGACAGCGTGTAGGAGATGGCGGACTGGACCCAATCCGTGCCCTCGCCTGCCTGTTCGACGATGACATCACCGGACCCGGTACCCATGACATAGACGTCGTCGCCCTCGCCGCCCACCAGCCGATCCACGCCGCCCATGCCGTTCAAGGTGTCGTTGCCAGCCCCGCCGTACAGGGTGTTCGCCGCGGCGTTGCCCGTGATGACGTTGTCCAGCTCGTTGCCGGTTCCGGACGCCGCCGTCCCGGTCAGCGTGAGGTTCTCCACATTGGCGATGAGCGTGATGTTCGCGGACGACATTACCGTGTCGGTGCCGCCATCCACGGCCTCGACGATCGTGTCCCCGGCGCCGAAGATGAAAGTGTCGTCGCCCAGGCCGCCGATCAACGTATCGCTGCCGGCACCGCCGTTGAGCGTGTCGTTGCCCTCCCCACCGTCGAGGGTGTTGGCGGCGGCGTTGCCTGTCAGCACGTTGTCGGCTCCGTTGCCGGTGGCGGAAATGGCCAGCGCGCCGGTCAACAGCACGTTCTCGAAATTCTCCCCAAGAACATAGGTGATGGACGATTCGACCGTGTCGATGCCCTGGTCTGCCGCTTCGGTCAGCGTGTCCGCGCCGGAGCTGAGGACATAGGTATCGTCGCCGTAGCCGCCCTCCAGGGTGTCATCGCCGAGCCCCCCGTCCAGTCGATCGTTCCCGTCGCCTCCCTGCAGGATGTCGTTACCGGCCCCGCCGGAAAGATTGTCGTCGTCCTCTGCGCCCTGGAGCGTGTCCAGTCCATCGCCACCGCTGAGCGTGTCGTTGCCTTCCCTGCCCACCAGCACGTCGTTGCCCGCGAGGCCTGTCAGCACGTTGGCGGCTGCATTGCCCTGGATCACGTTGTCGAGCGGATTGCCGGTGCCGTTCACCGTGGCCTCGCCCGTCAGCGTGAGGTTCTCGACATTCGACACCAGCGTGTAGCTGATGGAAGACTGGACCAGGTCCGTGCCCCCGTCCGCCAGTTCCACGATCACGTCGCCGGAGGTCATCACGTAGGTGTCGTCGCCCTCGCCGCCCAGCAACCGATCCACCCCGCCCAGGCCATTCAGCGTGTCATTGCCAGCTCCGCCGTTCAGGGTGTTCGCCGCAGCATTGCCCGTGATGACGTTGTCCAGCTCGTTGCCCGTTCCGGTCACCGCCGTGCCGGTCAGCGTGAGGTTCTCGACGTTGGCCATCAGCGTCACGGTAATGGCCGACATCACCGTATCCGTTCCGGCATCCACCTCTTCCATCACGATGTCGCCCGCACCGAAGACAAAGGTGTCGTCGCCCAGGCCGCCGATCAGCGTATCGATGCCGGCCCCGCCGTTGAGCGTGTCGTTGCCCTCCCCGCCGTCGAGGGTGTTGGCGGCAGCGTTGCCCGTCAGCACGTTGTCCTCCCCGTTTCCGGTGGCGGAAATGGCCAGCGCGCCGGTCAACACAAGTTTCTCGAAATTTTCCTGGAGGCTCCAGGCAACGGACGACTCGATCGTGTCGACCCCCTGGTCGGCCGCTTCAATGAGCGTGTCCGCGCCGGAACTGAGGACATAGGTATCGTCGCCCTCTCCGCCCTCCAGGATGTCGTCGCCGAGCCCGCCGTCGAGCCTGTCGTTTCCTCCGGCACCGCGCAGCGTGTCGTTGCCCGCGGCACCCGCGAGCACGTTATTCTTTTCGTTTCCTTCGATGATGTTGTCGAGCGCGTTGCCGGCGCCATTCACGGCGGCCTCGCCCGTCAGCGTGAGATTCTCGACATTCGACACCAGCGTGTAGCTGATGGAAGACTGGACCAGGTCCGTGCCCGCGTCCGCCAGTTCCACGATCACGTCGCCGGAGGTCATCACGTAGGTGTCGTCGCCCTCGCCGCCCAGCAGGCGATCCACCCCACCCAGGCCATTCAGCGTGTCATTGCCAACTCCGCCGTTCAGGGTGTTCGCCGCGGCGTTGCCCGTGATGACGTTGTCCAGCTCGTTGCCGGTGCCGGTTACCGCCGTCCCGGTCAGCGTGAGGTTCTCCACATTGGCGACGAGCGTGGTGCTGACGGACGACTTTTCGGTGTCGATGCCGCCATCCACGTCTTCCACGATCGTGTCCCCGGCACCGAAAATGAAAATGTCGTCGCCCAGGCCGCCGATCAGCGTATCGATGCCTGCCCCACCGTTGAGCGTGTCGTTGCCCTCCCCGCCGTCGAGGATGTTGGCGGCGGCGTTGCCCGTCATCATGTTGTCGGCTCCGTTGCCGGTACCGGAAATGGCCAGTGCGCCGCTCAACACCAGGTTCTCGAAGTTTTCTTCGAGGCTCCAGGTGATGGACGATTCAATCGTGTCGATGCCCTGGTCCGCGGCTTCAGTCCGCGTGTCCTCACCCGCACCCGCACTGACGATATACGTATCGTTGCCGTCCCCACCCTCCAGGATGTCGTCGCCCAGGCCACCGTCGAGCCTGTCGTTTCCTCCGGCACCGCGCAGCGTGTCGTTGCCCGCGGCACCCGCGAGCACGTTGTTCTTTTCGTTTCCTTCAATGATGTTGTCGAGCGCATTGCCGGTGCCGTTCACGGCGGCCTCGCCGGTCAGCGTGAGGTTCTCGACATTCGCCGCCAGCGTATAGCCGATGGAAGACTGGACCAGGTCCGTGCCCGCGTCCGCCAGTTCGACGATCACGTCACCGGAGGTCATCACGTAGGTATCGTCGCCTTCGCCACCCAGCAGGCGATCCACCCCGCCCATGCCATTCAGCGTGTCATTGCCAGCCCCGCCGTTCAGGGTGTTCGCCACAGCGTTGCCCGTGATGACGTTGTCCAGCTCGTTGCCCGTTCCGGTCACCGCCGTACCGGTCAGCGTGAGGTTCTCCAATTCCAGGTCGAGCGTTAACGTGATGGAAGACTCGACGGTGTCGGTGCCTTCAGCCGCAAGCTCCGTGATCACATCGAGGGCCGAGCCCACCACGTAGGTATCGTCGCCTTCCCCGCCGGTCATCGCATCGTTCCCGGCGCCGCCATCCAGCCGGTCATCGCCGCTGCCGCCCGCCAGGGTGTCATTGCCCGCGAGGCCCGCCAGCCTGTCGTTGCCGTCGTAGCCTTCAAGCAGGTTGGCAAGCGCATTCCCTGTGATCTCATTGTCGAGCGCATTGCCCAACCCGGTCGTGGACACCACGACCTTGCCGGCCGCAATGAGCACGAGGTTCTCGAAGTTGTCTCCCAGCGTGTAGCTCACCAGCATGGATTGGACGGTATCGAGCCCCTCGTCGGCCTCCTCGTGGAGGAGATCGGCGCCAGGGCCCACGACATACGTATCGTCGCCCCACCCTCCGGCGAGCTCGTCATCCCCCGTTCCGCCATCCAGGCGATCGTCCCCGAATCCTCCCCGCAGAACGTCGTCGCCTTCCCCGCCATTCAATGTGTCGTTGCCGTCGTTGCCCACCAGCAAGTCGTTTCCTGCCAATCCGGCAAGGACGTTGGCGGAGTCATTGCCTCTCACCTCATTGTCGAACTCATTGCCGGTGCCGTTGATGGCAACGAAGAAGCCGGCCAGCGTCAGGTTCTCGACCGCCTGGCCCACCGGAAGCCGGAACGTAAAGGAAGCGACAATGGTGTCCATGCCCCCGAGGATCGTGTCGGCCTCGCGCACGATGTCCGCGCTGGAATCGACCACATAGGTATCGTCGCCATCGCCGCCTTCCAGCGTGTCGTTGCCTATGCCGCCGATCAGGACATCGTTGCCGCCGCCTCCACGCAGGATGTCATTGCCCGCGAAGCCGACCAGCGTGTTGTCGGCTGCATTTCCGATGATGACATTGGCGGAGGCATTGCCGGTCCCATCGACCGCAACGACACCGGTCAGCGTGAGGTTTTCGACATTCACGCCCAGCACGTAGGTGTTGAACGATTCGACCGTATCGGTCCCCTGGGCCGCCAGTTCGGTGACGACATCGCTCGGCGAATCGACTACGAAGGTGTCGTTGCCGGCGCCGCCGATCATCGTATCGGCACCGCCGCCCCCAACGAGCCGGTCATTCCCCGCGCCGCCGGAAATGTTGTCGTTGCCCTCGAGGCCATCGATGACATCGCTTCCCGGGGTGCCGTTCAGCGCGTCGTCATCGGGCGTTCCGGTAATGTCAGCCATGAAGACCTCCGCTGCGTTCGAACAATGGAATGAGGGCACGAAGGCGCTTCGTCGCCCCACCCCTGAATGCGAAGGAGGCCGTTTGCGGGCGCCCGAGCTTCCAGCTCATGCCATTTCCCTCCAGGCAGCCGTTGGCGGGCCGTCCTTGCAGATACGTTTGCCCCACGGCGAGCTCCCTTCCGGTCAAAAGTGGTAGTGCGCGCTGAGGGACAGCACGTCGATGTCGGTTTTGCCGCCGACCGTTTCGCCCCCCACCCCGAAGTAGCGCTGGTATTCCGCCCTCACGGTGCCTTGGGTCGCAAAGCGAAGGGCCATGCCCAACCCGGCCAGCGCGCCCACTCCCTCGTCGCTGCTCGTGTCGACGAAATGGCCCATCGTGCCGTCCTCCACCTGCTTGCGATGCACCTTCCACGCGCTGCCGCCGCCCCGTGCATACAGGGAGAAGCGGTTGCCGATCCACCAATGGCCGAGCACGGAAAAATCGATGCCGTAGCCGTCCCAGTTCACGGTGCCGATATCGCGGCTCGTCGGTTCGAGCAGCGTGGAATAGGTGCTGGTCTGGCCAAAATCCGTATAACCCACTTCGAATGCGACGTAGCGCGTGGGTTGCCAGCCTGCGTAAACCTTGAGTCCGTCCCCCTTCCTGTCCACCGTCGTCGGTGCGCCGACCCATTCCTGCCCAAGGGATGCAGCGGCTCCTGCTCCGTCTGTGTCCGGATGCGAAAACGCAGCGCCCAGGCCCGCGTACCATTGGTCGTCCGAGGGAACGGGCTGCTCGCCGAACCCTCCGGCCCCGTCGAGCTCGTACGTCAGGGAGACGAAATAACCCCGCGGCGGGCCCGGCGCCACGAAGTTTGTGTTCATCCAGTCGGTCGAGTTGTAATTGAAACCGCTCGACCCCACCGAGCCATGGATCGAGGGCGAGAACGGATTCACGTCGAGCCGGCTCGCGGTGTAGTACTCGGTGTTGAACAGGTTGGTGATCTGGAAACTCAGCGTCAGGCCTTTCTCGATCCGGTAACTCGTGTCGAAATTGAAGAGCACATACCCCGGCGTCGTGCCCGAGTGCAGGTAGGGCTGTCCTGGCGCCCGGTCGGGTGAGGCCGTGCATTCGAAATAGCCCGTGAAGTCGCCGGTATTCGGATCGAAGATCGGCGTATCGCACAAGAGTTGCCCCTTGTCGCCCTGGCCCGGGCCCGGGCGATGGTCGTTGTTTTCATTCCCGCGCGAGTACGCGCTCGATCGCGCCAGCATCGTCAGGCCCACGTTCCAGCGCTCCGTGAGCTTGTAGGCGAGGTTCACATTCAGGTTGTGCAACGGGATCCCGGGCATCCTGTCGCCGGGATCGATCTGGTACAGACGCCAGGTATTGACGTTGTGGTTGGTGAGGTAGCCCGGCTGGGGGCTGATGATGACCGAACCCGATCCGCTTCCCGGCGGATCCTCCGTGAATGGATACTGCCCAGGCGCGTTTCCGCCGTTGGGATCGCGATTCGTGCTGCTGTTGCTGAGGTTCGCCTGCCAGAACCGGGACTGGAACGTGGCGTGGGTCAAGGCATAGTTGATGCCGAAGCTGAACCGTCCCTGGGTGCCCGACAGCCCGAACTCTATGCCTTGCCGGCGGGTATCGCCGATCGTGTCGAAGTAGTTCTGGGTCGGCGTGAAGGCCACGAAATAGATGTCGTCCTTCAGGTCCGTCCGGTAGATGCTGGTATTCCATTCCCATCCGTTCGGAAGCATCCCGCGCACGCCGAGCTCGGTGGTCGTCGCGTTGATCTGCGGCAGGTAGGGATCGCCGGATAGCGTGGACGGCAGCGTGCACGCGCCCCCGAGTCGGGTGGCGGGGTTCGGATCGAAGGCACAGCCCAGCTCGATCACGGACGGGGTGCGGGTGCCCTGGTTCCAGTTTGCGAACAGATTCAGGTTCTCGACCGGCAGGTAGCTCGCGCCCAGTGACGGATTGAGCGAGTAGTAATTGAATGTCTCCGGATGCCCGCCCTGGACGAACTGCGCCCCCGTCTTGCCGTTCGGGCGATAGTAGCCGTTGCCGTTCCCCTGCGCGTCATTGACGATGATGCGCGTCGCGTTCGGCGAGCTCGGACACGACACGGGATCCATCGTGGGACAGAGGATGATGTCCGGTACTGCCGCAAAATCGCGCATGTTGTGCAGTTCCGTGAATCCGGCGGCAGTCCGGGACTTCAGGTTGTTGTTGACTTCGGCGTGGTTGTAGCGTGCCGCGGCGGACAGGTGCAGGTTGTTGCGGGGGCTCCAGGTCTCGCTGAAGTACAGGCTGCTGGTCTTGGACGTTCCGTCGAAGGAATTGTTGGTGATCGGCGTGGCAGCGGCGAAATAGAGCGGATCGATCTGGTTCGGCGCCAGGTACACGTTGTGCGAAGGGTCGATCATCGCCAGTTGCGATGTGCTGAAATATTCGGCGTAGGCGGAGTCGTACGAGGCCCCCACCATGAATTTGTGCTTCTCCAGGTTCCAGTTCCACTGGAGCGCCGCGCCGTCGGTGACCTGGTCGATGGTCGTGGTATCGATCTGGCCGATCGGCGTGCCGCGCACGATCCCGGTGCCGTTCTGCAGCAGAAAATTGGTTGCCTTGCCGTTGCGCGTCTTCAGCGGATTCTGGCTGTAGTCGTAGACGGGCGCGGGATCGCACGCGCCGGGTGTATTGGTGGGATTGTTCAGCGGAGGCACCTGCAGCACCGGAAATATGTTGCCGGGCGGCACGGGCGCGTTCACCTCGCCCGGCGCAGCGAGACCGTCCCCATCGATGTCGAGGAAGTAATCCGGCAACCCGTCGATGTCGGTATCCGCGTACTGGCACAAAGGCGGCCGGCCGGCAGCGATCTGCCGCGGCTGCTCCGTTCCGTAGTCATAAGCGTTGCCCATGTCATCGAACGCGCCATAGACATCCCCGTTTACCCCCTTGCGCCTGCTCACGCGGCGGTAGATCTGGCCGGTGACGTTCGACTTGTCCGAGAGTTCGAACAGCGCGGACAGCTGAACCTGGACCAGGTCGTTTTTCGTTTCGTCGGGAGAGGTGAAGACGTTCTCGGGACGCAGTTCGTACTGTTCCATGGGAATCAGGCCGTTCCCCGTCAGGTCGGTCTTGGCAAGCAGCGTGCTAAGCCCGAGCGTCGTGCGTTCGCCGCGCCATTCCAGCTTGCCGAACATCTGGCTCACCTCGCTTGGCGAGTTGTCGCGCCAGCCGTCCTCCCCGAACAGGCTCAGCGCCACGAAACCGGCGACCGTGCCATTGTTTTCGCCCGCGGAGAGCTGCAGCTGCTTGCGGCCCCAGGAGCCCCCCAGCACTTCGATCGACGCGCCAGGATCGGTAAAGCCGCTCTTGGTGCGGATGGACATTGCCCCGCCCAGGGTGCCCAGCCCGAATATCGGATTGGAACCGGGAAACATGTCCACGGTGGAGATGGCATTCACGGGGATCAGGTCCCAGTTCACCACGTCGCCGAACGGCTCGTTGACGCGAATGCCGTCGAAGAACACGGAGAGGCCCTGAGGCGTGCCCAACTGCGGGCTCGCAGTAAAGCCGCGATAGGTGATGTCCATCTGGAACGGATTGCCCTGGTAGTCGTTCACGTTGACCGACTGCATCTTCGAGTTCAGCACGGAGCCCAGGTTGAGCGAATGCGAGGCCTTGATGTCTTCCGACGTGACGCTTTGCACGTTGCCGGGAATCTGCTCGCGCGTGAGCGCAAGTCCGGGCATGGGACCCACTTCATGGGTGCGCTCCCCGACAACGGTGACGGCGGGCGCCTGCAGGTCGGGCAACGTGTCCTGCTTCGGCGGTGCGGCAATGACGGAGTCCCTGGGCCCGTCCGTGCGAGGCGCGCGGGAGCGCTGCAGCACAAAGCCGTCGGCGGCATTGCCCGTCGCTTCAAGTCCGGTGCCGGCGAGCAATCGGGCCAGGGCTTCGCCCACGGTGAAATTGCCGTCGATACCCGATGTCCTCACATTGCCGGTCAGGACCGGATCGAACGAGATGAGGACGCCGGTCTCCCGTCCCAGCCGCGTAAGCGCTGCATCGAGCGACCCGGCTTCGATGCGCAGGGCACGGCGTGCGCCGGCCTCCTGGGCCTGCGCCGGCGTGGCCAGCGCGATGGCCAGCAGCGCCAGCAGGCCGGCGATCAGCGCCAGGCGATATTTCCCCGGGTGAATCTGCTGCATGGGTGTCCCCTCCCGACCCGTCGATCTGCGGGTCTTATGGGCTATGTCACGCGAGGGGCAAAAAAAGGCTCAACCGGATGGAAATTTGCAGCCGGGGTCACGACGCAGGGCGCGATTCGACCGATACCCAGTAACGCGTGAAGGTCCGCACGCGCACCGGCAACGCCTTTTCCAGGGCAGCAAGGACCCGGTCGGTATTCGCCAGGGGATAGGTTCCCGATACCCTGAGTTGCGCGATCTCCGGAGCGCAGGCAAGGCGCCCGGGACGATGACGCGACAGCTCGGCCAGGAAGCGGCCCAGCGGCATGTCGACTGCGACGAGCATCCCGTCGACCCAGGCACCTGCACCGTCCTCAAGCACGCGCAGGTCGCCGTGCCCATCCCGCGTCAGCACCGCCTGGTGGCCCGCAGGCACCATGAGGGCCATTTCGGGGCGCTCCACCGGACGGAGTTCCACCGCGCCTTCGAAGACCCCCGCATGTGTCGCCTCCGCTTCGAGGCGCACGTTGAAGCGGGTTCCCAGGGCGCGCAGGCGCCCGTGACCGGTTTCGACGGCGAACGGACGCGGCACATCCCGACGCTCGTGCGCGGTCACAACCATGATTTCACCGCGAATGAGGTGCAATGTTCGCCGGCTTTCGTCGAAATCCACGTCGAGCGCGCTGTCCCCGTTCAGGGTGACGCTGCTGCCGTCGGCCAGTTCGACCTTGCGCCGCTCCCCGGGCCGGGTGCGGAAGTCGGCCGCCCATTCGCGCACCAGTTGGGAATCTTTCGCGGTCCAGGCGGCGGTGCCGCCCGCGGCCGCCAGCATCAGCAGCTTGATGGTGCGCCGGCGCCCGGCTTTCGATGGCGTGCCGATGACGGCACGGGCAAGCGAGCCGGGCGCGGCCTGCAGCCGGCGATTGACGGATTCGATGTGCTGCCAGGCGCGTTCGTGCTCGGGACTTTCCCGGCGCCACTGCTCCCAGGCCCTGCGAACCGATTCGCTGGTCGCGCCGCCCTTCAAATCGACGAGCCAGCGCACCGCCTGCTCGGCAACTTCGGGGGCAATCGGCGTGCTGGCGGAGGGCGGCTGACGCATGGGATCAGGGCATTCGCTTCAGGCCGAAATAGCAATAGCGGGCGGCCTTGAGCATGTAGCGCTTCACGGTGCTTACCGAGATACCGGCTTCGCGCGCGATCTGCGCATACGGAAGGTTGTCGACCTGCGACAGGAGGAAGACCTGCTTGGCGAGCGAGGGCAATCCGTCCAGCATGATATCGATCTCTACCAGCGTCTCGAGCACGATTGCGCGCGCTTCCGGGGACGGCTCCTGTGGCTCGGGCAAGGAAGCAAGCGCCTCCAGGTATGCCCGCTCGATCTCGCGGCGGCGATAGTGGTTGGCCAGCACGCGCTTGGCCACGGTCGTCAGGAAGGCCCGCGGCTCGACGATCGCTTCAACCTGCGGCGATGAAAGCAGGCGCACGAACGTATCCTGCGTCAGGTCCGCCGCCTGGGATGCGCAACCCAGTTTTCGCTGGAGCCAGTTGCGCAGCCAGCGATAGTGGTCGCTGTATAGCGCGTAGATGACCTGGGATTGCGATTCAGCCTGCACTGCAATGCTCCCGGAACGGATGGAGCATTACTATAAGTCGGCACAAGGACGCCGCCGTGGCTACACGCCGTCCCGGAATCAACTCAGGAAATATTCCCGGGTCCGGTTTCCCTGGGCGAAGTTCCCGCAAGGGTTGCACGGCTCGTGGACAACGAAGCTGGACCCCGGACGGGCGTTAGTGCGCCCCTGACTTGCCTTCTTCCGGCGGAACATGCCGCAGGGACACGATCGCGGCGATCGCGGTATAGATGTCCGCATCCGACAGCACCCCTTTCCAGCCGGGCATGAGCTTGCCGGCGCGCTTGCGGCCGAACTCGATCACCGAGTGCAGGCTCTCCACGCTGAGGTCGGTGCGGTTGCGCAGCGAAGGCCCCTTGAATCCGCGGCCTTCGGTGCCATGGCAGTAGCCGCCGCAAGTGCTTGACAGCATGGCCATGCCCTTCTCGATCACCGCGGGATCGCGCAGATCGACGCCAGCCGCCTTGTCCGGGGGCGGGATGTCGGCATCGTCGGCGGCGCGGACGACTGCCGGCAGCCACAACGCAAGAATCAGAAAGCAAAGCAACCTTTTCATCGATCCGTTTCCATGCTGATGCCAATGAACCTGAAAGCCGGAGGCGGGGTGTCGCCCCGCCTCCGCGATCTGCCTACTTCGGCACTTTGAACGCGAACAACGTGGCGCCCGTCGGCATCTCTCCGATTTCAGGATAGATGTTCGACAGCACCGCCGGCACGCCGCCGCCGATGCCGCTGGGAACGAGGATGTACTGCTCCCCGCCCGCCATGTACGTCACGATGCCGCCGCGCGATGCGGAGCCCATCTTGAACTTCCACAGTTCCTTGCCGTTGTCGGCGTCGTAGGCGTAGATGTTGCCGGGAATGTCGCCGCTGAACACCAGCCCGCCCTTGGTGGAGAGTACCCCGGAGATGCGCGGATACTTGTCCGGCACCGACCACTTCTTCTTGCCGGTGAGCGGGTCCCACGCATCCAGCGCGCCGTGGGTCTTGTCGCCGGGCGGATGCGCGAACGACATGTCCCCGCCGATGTACCAGCCGAAGGTCGGCGAAGTCGTCGGTTTCTCGGGCTTGGTCTTCACGATCATGCACATCTCGGTGCGCGAGTTGTACCAGACCTTGGTTTCGGGATTGTAGGATCCCGGGTTCCAGCTTCGTCCGCCGAGGAACGACGGGCAGAACATGTTGCCTTCGGCGGTGTGCGGCGGATTGCGCCCGATGATCTCGCCTGTCTTCGGATCGACCGTCTTGGAGAAGGTCACGTGCTTGTTGATCGTCCAGACGTTCTCGAGCTTGCCATTGGTGCGGTCATATACGTAGACGAAGCCGCTCTTGGCCTGGTGGATCATCAGCTTCTTGCCGCCGCTGTTCACCAGGACGAACTCGCCCAGCGTCGAATCGTAATCCCACTCGTCATGCGGGTGCTCCTGGTAGTACCAGACCAGTTCGCCGGAATCGGGGCGCAGCGCCAGTACCGAGGAGCTGTAGAGGTTGTCTCCCGGACGCGCGCCTTCGCCGTCCTTGCGCAGGTAGCCCTTGGGTCCTTCACCCGGTGCGCTCCAGTCGAACCACGGCGACGGATTGGACGTGCCGTAGTAGATCAGGTCCAGTTCGGGGTCGTAGCTGCCCACGTGCCAGGCGCCGACGCCGGCGTACTTGGAACTCGGCTCGCCGAAACTGTTGGTGCCCCAGTGCTCGTCGCCTTCCTTGACCGGATCGAAATACCAGAGCTGCTTGCCGGTTTTCTGGTCCAGCCCCCAGATGCCGCCCCCGCGCGCCGGAATGCCGCCCTGGGTGGAGCCGTAGATCAGCTTGTCCTTGACGACCAGCGGCGGCGAGGTGAACAGGCAACCGCACTGCAGGGAATCGACGATCTGCGTCTCCCAGACCACCTTGCCGGATTTCTGGTCCAGCGCGATCGCCCGACCGTCCATGGTGCCGATGTAGACCATGCCGTTGCCGAGGGAAACACCGCGGTTGTAGGGTGCGGTCGGCAGGCGCTCG
>Ga0315910_10000523_pt1 | contig 38042 bp, 36 predicted proteins | sample EdamamesoilMG_FD_204470 | JGI IMG/M metagenome (GOLD analysis project Ga0315910, IMG submission 204470) | Garden soil microbial communities collected in Santa Monica, California, United States - Edamame soil | ecosystem: Environmental > Terrestrial > Soil > Garden | place: USA: California...
TTCGGCACCGGACCATGTCGGGCGCGGCGGATGGACCTGGTACACCGGCTCGGCCGGCTGGTTCTACCGCGTCGTCCTCGAGGACATCCTCGGCTACCGCCGCGAGGGCGAGGTCGTCACGGTGAGCCCCTGCATGCCGCCGAGCTGGCCGAGTTTCGAGCTCACGGTACGGTTCGGTCGCTCCGCCCTCCGCATCGTGGTGACGAACGTCGACGGGCTGCCCGCCGACGAGCGGCCGAACCAGCCGGTGAATGCGAGCTCGAGCGTGCGGCTCGTCGACGACGGTCGCACGCGTGAGCTCCATCTCTTCGTCGGTGAGCGCCGCCTTCGCTCCTCAGCGTGACGCGTTGCCTCGGTGCGCGCCGTCAGCAGCCGTCGTGTAACGCTTCCAGGAGACTTTTCTTGGCACGAGAGCTGCACTCTCGATGGGCTCGGGCCGGGGCTTTCGTCGGCCGAACAAGGAGATCAGAATGAATTGGGATCAGATTGCAGCTGACTGGAAGCAAGCGAAGGGGAACCTGCGTGCGAAGTGGGCGAAGCTCACCGATGACGATCTCGAGGCCATCGCCGGTCGAAAGGACGTCCTCATCGGCAAGCTGCAGTCGCGCTACGGCCAGAAGAAGGAACAAGTCGAGCGCGACATCGACGCTTACCTGAAGGGACTCTGACCGATGGGCGCCGCATCCGTCCTTCGCTCCGTCCTCTACACGGCGCTCGTCGGGTGCGGCGTCCATGCCCTCCTCTACGCCGTCACCGGCAAGGGCCTCGTGGCACGCGCTCGCGCGCTCGTCGCTCCCGAAGCCGGCGGCGCCGACGGCGGCTTGGACGCCCACGCCCCCGCGTTGGTCGCTCCGAGCGATCCCGTCGACGAAGCCTCCTGGGAGTCGTTTCCCGCGAGCGACCCGCCGGCGATATCACGCAAGCAAACCTAGCGGCTAGAGACGGCTCTAGTTCGGGGCGTTTTGCGCCTTGAGCTTGCGGTAGAGCGTGCGGCGATCGAGCTTGAGGACCTTGGCCGCCAGCGTCTTGTTGCCATTGACCGCCGCGAGCACGGACCGGATGTGGCGCGCCTCCACCTCTTGCATCGACGGCAGCTCGAGCGGATTCGAGCTCATGCTTTGAAACTGCGTGGGGCGAAACTCGCGGATTTTCTCGGGCAAATCCTCGACCGTGATCTCGTCGAAGCGAGCGAGTGCGACCGCCCGCTCCATGCAGTTTTCGAGCTCACGGACGTTGCCGGGCCAGTCGTAGTCCGTCAACCGCTCGGCCACGAGCCGGCCGATGCGCGTCACCTGACGGCCGGAGCGCTCCGCGGCGCGGCGGAGGAAGTGCTGGGCGAGCATCAGCGTGTCGTTCCCACGCGCACGGAGCGGCGGCACGTCGATGCGCACGACGTTGATGCGGTAGAAGAGGTCCTCGCGGAAGCGTTTGGCCGCCACTTCACCTTCGAGCTCCCTGTTCGTCGCCGTAATGACGCGGGCATCGAAGGCGATCTCCTGCCCCACCCCGAGCGGCCGCACCTTTCGCTCCTGAAGCGCGCGGAGCATCTTGGCTTGCATGCCGAGCGGCATCTCGCCGATCTCGTCGAGAAAAATCGTCCCGTTGTTGGCTTCGACGAACATCCCGGCCCGCGCGGTGCGGGCGTCCGTGAAGGCGCCCCGGGCATGGCCGAAGAGCTCACTCTCGAGCAGTGTTTCGGGAAGCGCGGCACAGTTGACGGCCAAGAACGCGCCCGGGCGGCCGCTGCGCTCGTGGATCGCACGCGCAACGAGCTCCTTGCCCGTCCCGCTCTCCCCGGTGATGAGCACGCTGGTGTCGGTCTCGGCGACGCGCTCGACGACGTCGGCCATGTGCCGGATCGATTCACTCTCCCCGACGATGTTCGGGAGCTCGTGCCGGTCGACCCGGCGCCGGAGCCGCTTCAGCTCGTCGTTCATCGCGCGGTAGCGGGCGGCGCGATCGACGGCCAGCGCGAGCGCATCGGTCGAGAGCGGCTTCGTGATGAAATCGTACGCGCCCGCACGCATGGCGGCGATGGCGTCGTCCATCGTGCCGAAGCCCGTCATCACGATGACGACGGCGTCGGGCCGCTTGAGCAGGGCCTGGCGGCAGAGCTCGAGTCCGCTCATTCCCTGCATGTGAATGTCGATCAAGAGGACCGCGAAGTCCTCCCGGTCGAGCTCCGCGAGCGCCTCTTCCGCCGTGAGGCGAGTGGTGACTCGGTAGCCGCGCCGGTGGAGGCTTGCCTCCGCCAGCTCGCACATCTCCTGGTCGTCGTCGGCGATGAGGAGTGCGGGTGCGGCGACGGGGACGGGCGCCTCGCCAAACTTGATCACGGGGTCCGGTGTTGTGATGGCTGTTGACACGGGGCGCCTTAGTGCACAGGGCGTGCCGACGCGCCCCGTAAAAAATCAGCGGGTTATCCGCGGGTTACGGGGGTAGCCGATCCCCAAGGGTGGGTCAATTTGCCACGGTGCGTGGCAAATTGCCTCGGCTCTCGCCACCCAAATCCACTAGGGCACGCCGAGTGCAGGTGGTTTCGCCGGTAGGCCGAGACGGCGGGCCGCTGGGCGAGCCCGGCCGCCGAGAACTACCGAGTCCCGCGCTAAGATATTCGATCGGCCATGACACAGGCAAAGGTGCTCGAGGCGCCCGAAACCGACCGACAGCTCTTGCTGTTCGACGACCTGCGCCAGGCGGAGCGCCGCGCGGTGAGCTCTCGTGTTGCCTCGGTCGTCGCTCACCTGATCGGCACGCCCCTTCATGTGATTGCCGGCCGCGCCGCGCTCATCCGGAGCGCGCCCGATGACGCTGGCGTGGCGGAGAACGCACGCCGCATCGAGGCGCAAGTCGATCGGCTCGCCCGCCGCATCCGCGCGCTCATCGACTACCTGACGGCGCCCGAACCGAACGCTCTACCCGAATCGGCCGAATCCGTGCTCGCTTCCGCCCTGGCCCTGTACACGCCGGTCGCTCGCGAACGCGGGGTGACGCTCGAGACGAGCGGCGGTTCCCTCCAGGAAGCCAATGTCGACGGCACCTCCGCGCTGATCGTGCTCACGAGCCTGCTGTCACTCGCGACACGGGTCGCTCCGCGCGGGGAAATCTGCGCGCTCCGTCACACGCGTGCGGCGGATGGGCGCCTTCTTCTCGAGCTCGACGTACCGGGGCTCGGCGTGCCGGCGTCACGACTCGACACGCTCGAACCGCCGGATCACCTGGAAGGTGCTTCCGTCGAAGAGCTGCAGGTGCTCTCGGTCTCTTCGATGATCGCGCGGCGTGCCGGCGGTAACATCGAGGTCGTCGCCGGTGAGCCCGGACGCGTGACGATTCGCTACACGCTCGCGTTGCTTTCCTGAGGCGAGCCGCCGCGCCCCACCGGGATCGGATGCCCCGGTGCCGCGGGAAAAATGGCCTCGGCAAGGCGCCGGGCGGCGACGGTGGCGAGCGACAGCACCACGGTGCGTGCCACCTGGCCGAGCAGCGAGCTTTCGGGGACGGCGTTGGTCACGCGTGCGCGGCGAGACCGTCGTACGAGAGCGACGAGGACGACGACGCCGGTCATCACCGTCGCACCGATGAGGACCGGGCGGGCTGTGGCGAGCGTTCGTGCCAGTGCCGCCTCGCCGGCGACCGACACCTCGCGTACCCGGCTCGATAGGGCGCGCTGGGCACGAGCGACTTCGTCGCGCGCGCTGTCGATGTCACTCGTGCCGTTGGGAACGTTCTGGTGTTCAGTCATGGTTGATCCAGCGTGCTTGCTCACGAAGGCCTTGCAGGCTTCGTACCAGGGGCCGTGCGCATGGTCCGCGCCTTGCAAGCGACGACGACGAACCCCAAGCGAGGTGCAACATGCAGAACGTTCGCAACATCATCCTGTCCATGGGTGCGGCCATCGCCGGCACCAAGATCATCCGAGCCGTCTCCGAGCTCGGCGTCGACGACCTGCTCGCACCGGTCGGCCTCTCGCGCCGGCGCAGCCACCTGGCGCAGGACATCGCACTCCTGACCGCGGGTGCCGTCGTCGGAGGCGCCGTCGCGCTCATGTTCGCGCCGGCGAGCGGCCGCGAAACCCGCCAGCGCATTGCGCGCAAAGCGGACGAGCTGAGCGACGCCGCAGCAGAGCGGCTGCGGGACCTCCGTGACGAAGTCCGGCCCCGCATCGGAAACGCAAGCGCGGCAGAGAGCACCTGAAGAAGGTCGGGGGCGTGGGCCGGAGCGCTCGAAGGGTCATTTTGCTACGCGCTCCGGCCCCTCGCTCGCATGCAATGGGCGGACAGAGGTACGAGGTCGCGCTAGCGTCCGAGAGCGTGAGCCTTCCAGCATCTCACTCGAGCAACAGTCCATCGAAGGTGGTCCTGATCGTCGACGACGATGACGACGCGCGAGATCTACTCCGCGAGCTCATCGGTGCACTCGGCCACCGAACGCTTCAGGCTGCATCCGCGCGTGAAGCGATGGAGCAGACCGAGCGCTCGCGACCCGACGTGGCGCTGATTGATCTCGGCTTGCCGGACAGCGACGGCTGCGAGCTCGCACGACGGATCCGCAAGACCCTGGCCGGCGCCGACATGCGACTGGTCGCGCTGACCGGCTACTCGGATCTCGAGATGCGTCGCTCCGCATCGGCGGCCGGCTTCGACGACTTCCTGGTCAAGCCCGCACTCCCGAACGCGATCGAGGCCGTCGTGAACGCGCCCCGCGCGACGAGCTGAACCAGCCACGCCAGAGCTTCGCCTCGCGACAGCGCGACGTCGCGACCCGTGGCGGGCTGCAGCGCACGGGTCGAGGCAGATTGCCGCGTGCGCCCGCTCGTGCCGGTCGTGAGGCGCGTCGAGAGCAACGGAGCCTGCCGGCATGGCGGTTGCACTCCAGTCCTGGCATGGCCGATCCAGCCACTGCCGTAGAACAGAGCTTCGATCCCACGCTGGGAAACCTGTGGGACCTTCCGCGAGAGAACACGCTCGTCGGAGACCGGTTTCGCATCGGTCCTCCGATCGGTGAGGGCGGGATGAGCATGGTTTTCCTGGCGCGAGACGAACGCCTGGGACGCGACGTGGCGTTCAAGATCCTGCATCCCCAGCTCGCCACCTCGCGCGACGTGGTGACGCGGTTCGTGAACGAAGCGCGCGCGCTGGCACGCCTCGATTGCTCGCACATCGTCCGCGTCTACGATGCCGGCGTCATCAGCGAACCCGGACGGGCGCCGCTGCCGTACATGGTGCTCGAGCGCCTGCAGGGCGACGATCTCCGCGCGCACTGCGAAGCCGGACCCGTCGAGGACGTCGGCGAAGCGGTCGGCTGGATCATCCAGGCCTGCGAGGGGCTGGCAGCGGCCCACGCGGCGGGGATCATCCACCGCGATCTCAAGCCCGACAATCTCTTCATCGCGGAGCAGCCCGATGGCGGGTCCCTGGTCAAGCTTCTCGACTTCGGGATCGCGCGCTCGATCACCGTGGTGTCGTCTCTCACCTCGAGCGGCACCGTTGGCTCACCGGGCTACATGTCGCCGGAGCAACTTTGCGACGCGAGTGCCGCCGACGAGCGGAGCGACATCTGGTCACTCGGTGTCGTGCTCTACGAGCTCCTCGCCGGGGTGCCCCCGTTTCGCGCCGACAACATGATCGAGCTGTCGGCGCAGATCCTCGCCTGCCGGCCGCGGCGCCTCGGCCGACGTCGCCCGGGTTTGCCGCACGAGCTTTTGGCGATCGTCCATCGCTGCTTGGAGCTCGACCCCGACGCGCGGTTCGCCAGCGTCGACGAGCTCGCCGAAGCGCTGGCTCCGTTCCAGCGCGTGTTTTCCGAAGATGCAGCCGCCCGAGCACGCAGGCGCCGCCTGCTGCGTGACAGCGGAGAGCTCGACTGTGGCCCCCCAGCAGCAGCGCGTGGAACCGTGCGCTCGGATCCCGCGCTCGCCCCGGTCGATCCGGCAGCTCGCACGGAGTTCGCGTCCGGCAACCTCGGGGTCGATGCGCTTCCCATGCGGGGGCCGAGCCCCGTGCGCCGCTTCGCCGCCCGCTCGGTCGCCGCGATCGCTCTTTCGTGCATGCTGATCCTGCTCGCACGGGCCTTCGATCCGTCCCTATCCCGTTCGACGGCCGTGCTCACCGAGGCACGCGACCGCGTCGTCGAGGTCGGAACCCGCGCGTCGTTCGTGGCGCGCGATCTCCTGCGGCGCGGCGCGGATTCCGCGCCGAAGTAGGCCCCTCCCCAACTCACCGTCCATCGAAAAAGAGTCAGGAGTATCCCATGATCCAATCCAATCCGGACATTCGCAACACCGATCCCGACCTCCCCAAGCTCGATCTCCTCGCCGACCTCTGCAAGGAAGAGCTCGCCGCGATCGAGACCTACGAAAAGGCGCTCGGCCTGGCCGCGCTCAAGCGGCATTCCGCCGTTCTCTCGCGCTGCTACACCGCGCATCGCAACAACGCGACCGAGCTCGGTCAACGACTCGTGGCGCTCGGAGGCGACGTTCCCACTTCGGCCGGCGTGTGGGGGACCCTGCTCCCGACCCTCACGGGCGCCGCCGCGGCGGTCAGCGAAAAGCTTGCCATCGCGCTGCTCGAGGAATCCGAGGACCGCGCGGTCCGGCGCTACCGCGACGCCTTCGACGAGCTCGACCCGATGAGCCGCGAGTTCCTGGTCGCCCGCGTGCTGCCTTCGCAGAACATGGCGCACTCGGCGATGAGCACCCTGAAGCACACGTTCGACGGATGAGGTCGCACCGAGCCCCGGACGATTGAATCATGATGCGACTGCTGATCGGCGTGATGACCACCGTGCTGTCGGGCTGCGGCGCCTCGAGCGACCGGAGCCCGACGCCGGTGGCGTCACACGACGGCGTCCTGACGGTGGCGTGGAGCATCGACGGCAGCACGGACCCGACCCAGTGCAGCGTCCGGGGCGTCCGAACCGTCGACATCGTGGTCGAGACGCCCGCCCGTGACGTGGCCGACGAGCGCGTCGCGCCCTGCGAAGCGTTGGTGGCAGAGATGTCACTCCCGCCGGGCGCCTACTACGCCGACATCACCCTGCTCGACCAGTTCGAGGCTCCCGTCACCCAGACGGTTTACCTCGGTCGGGTGAGGCTCTACGGCGCCGACGAGTGGTTCATCGACGCCGATTTTCCTCCGGACGCGTTCTACGGATCCCCGTGAGGAACGCACCTGCGGGGCATCTCGCCACGTTGGCGCGAGGCAGGGAATGAGGGAGAATCTGGAGGCTCTCATGGACGGCAATCAGGACTCTCCGGCTCCGGGCCGCGCGGGTCACCTCGTTCACTTCTATGACGACGAGACCGCGTGGAGCGACTCGGTGAGCGCCTTCACCTGGGACGGCCTCGACTCGGGCCAGGCGGCGATCCTCATCACGACGGACGACCACTTCCGCGACATCCGGAACAGGCTGCGCGCGCGCGGGGCGGACGTGGACCTCCTCCTCGAGGAGCACCGGCTCATTCGTCTCGACGCATCGGAAATGCTGGCGTCATTCTTCCGCGCCGGAGCTCTCGACGCGGCACGCTTCGAGGAAGTCGCCGGTGCCGCGTTGGACCGCGCCGCGGGACCGGGTGCGCGTGCCGTGCGGGTGTATGGCGAAGTGGTGGATTTTCTGTGTCGAGATGGCCGCGCGGACGAGGCACTCGCGCTCGAGCGGATGTGGACCCGCCTCGGGCACCGCCGACCATTTCGCCTCCTGTGTGGCTACTCGATGCGGAACCTGTCGCGCACCGATGAACGGATCTTCGCCCGCATCTGCGCCGAGCATACGGATGTCTCCTTCCTGGAGCCCGTGGCACCAGCGCACGCCCGTTTGCAGCACATCAGCCACTCTGCGCGCCGCGCCAAGGAGGCCGAGGGGTTCAGGCTCCTGGTCGAGAGCGTCAAGGACTACGCCATCTTCATGCTCGACCCGAGCGGCGTCGTGGTGACCTGGAACGCCGGCGCCGAACGCATCAAGGGCTACCAGGCAAGCGAGATCATCGGCTCGCACTTCTCGCGCTTCTACCCGGAGCCGGAGATTGCAGCTGGAAAATGCGAGTTCGAGCTCGCCGCGGCGGCACGCGAAGGGCGGTTCGAGGACGAGGGCTATCGGTTGCGCAAGGACGGCGCGGCATTTTGGGCAAACGTGGTCATCACGGCCTTGCGCGACGAGGAGGGAGCGCTGGTTGGTTTCGCCAAGGTCACCCGCGACCTGACGGAGCGCAAGAAGGCGGAAGAAGCGCGGCTGCTCCTCGTTCAGGCCCAGGAATCGAATCGAATCAAGGACCAGTTTTTGGCCACCGTCTCGCACGAGCTCCGCACGCCGCTCAGCGCCATCCTCGGCTGGGCCACGTTGCTAGCGACTCGCACGGCGGACCCCGCCGTCACCAAGGGGCTCGAGGTAATCCGACGGAACGCGCAGGCGCAAGCGCACATCATCGAGGACGTGCTCGACGTGGCGCGCATTGCCTCCGGCAAGCTCAGCCTCGAGATGGCCGAAGTCGATCTCGCGGGCGTCGTCCGCGCGACGGTCGACGGCGCGCGGCCGAACGCCGAATCGAAGCGCATCCGCCTCGAGCTCATCGGCGCCTCCCAGCCCGTCCCGGTCCACGGGGACTCGACGCGCCTTCAGCAGGTCATCTGGAATCTGCTTTCGAACGCGCTGAAGTTCACGCCCACGGGCGGCTCGGTCGTGATCGAGCTCGCCCCGAGCGGCTTGGAGGTCGTGCTTTCCGTGCGCGACACCGGCATCGGTATCGAACCAAGCTTCCTACCGCAGGTGTTCGAGCGTTTCAGCCAGGGCGACGGCTCGACCACTCGACGCGCGGGCGGGCTCGGCCTCGGCTTGGCCATCGTCCGCCACCTGGTGGAGATGCACGGCGGCGGCGTGACGGCGGAAAGCCCCGGCCTCGGGCGCGGCACCACGTTCTCGATCTCGCTGCCCCTTTCGACGGCCGCAGGGGCGCGGCCGGAGGCGGCTTCAGCGCTGCCTTCCCGGCCGTTCGTCGGCGATCCGCTCCGCCCGCTGGAGGGAGTCGAGGTCCTCGTGGTCGAGGATGATCCGGACGCACGCGAGCTGCTCGGAACCGTACTCGAAGGCCGAGGCGCGCGCGTGCGCCTGAGCTCGACAGCCGCGGAGGCGCAGGCGATTCTCGACGCCAACGTGCCGCACGTCATCGTCAGCGATATCGGCCTACCCGACGAAGACGGCTACGAGCTCGCGCGAAACGTGCGTTCCCGGGCAGAGGCGCTCGGTGGAGGCGTGCCGATCATCGCCGTCACGGCGTATGCCTCGGCTCACGACAAGAAAAGGGCGATCCTGGCGGGATGTGACCATCACCTGGCCAAGCCCGTGGACTCCGACGAGCTCGTGATGCTCGTCGAGCAGCTCGCCCGCGAGCGGCACCCCGCCGCCTGACAGGCTACGGGAGCGGGGTGGCCACTCGACGCGAGCGTCGCATGCCGTGCCGCAGGCCACGCCTCCGGAAGCGCGCGATCAAGGCGTCCATGCTGAGTGGGCCGGGGCCGTGCGCCACGAAGTAGAGGCACACGAGGAGCAGCGTGAGCGGGTACTCCCAGCCGCCGTTGGTCGCGAGCAGCCCGTGCTCGGCGTGCACGAAATAGATGGCAAAGGTCATCGTCAGCGCCGGACCCAGCGCCGCGAGCGGCGTCAGCGCGCCAAGGGCCAGACCGAGGCCGCCGAACAACTCGCCGAGAATGGCGAGATAGACGGCCGCTGTCGGTGAGGGAATCCCGTGGCGCTCGAAGGCGGCCGCCGTCCCCGGGACGTCGGCGAGCTTGTCCCAGCCGTGCACGACGAAGATCGCGCCGACAGCGACCCGCAGCGCGGTGAGCGCCAGTGCTGCCTTGCGATCATCGTCGACCTCGTAGACTTCGACGGTGCGCATGGATTGACCCTATGTCGGTGCGCGTCGGCCCAGGATCAGCGAGATGACGGCGAAGACGAGGAACACGAAGAACAGGATCTTCGCGATACCCGCGGCACCGGCGGCGAGGCCCCCGAAGCCGAAGAAGGCGGCCAGAAGGGCGATGATGAAAAATACGGCGGCCCAGTACAACATGGCGTTCTCCCGGTTCCGTTGGTGACGTGGAACCCGAGCTCCGTTGATTGCAACGCGCATGCCCAGAGCGTGATGGGCCGCCGCGCGACAAAACCAGGGCATCGCTCTCGAAGCGCGAGACAGCTTGCCACGCCGTGCGCACGGACCCGCGCGAGGTCAGGTCGGGTTCGGCCAAGCGCGGTGATAAGCGACGCGGTGTGGCGGAACGCCTCGCCCTCGCGTCGCCGCAAGAGCCCTGGACGCCGGAGACGCTCGCCGAGAGGGGCACGCTCGATGCAAGCGTGGAGGGCATGTCACGTCACGGTGTCGGCATGGTGTTCCTGCTCGTCCTGACGGTCGCTGCATTCGCTCTATCGCTGATGTTCGGCTATCCCGTCGCGGCATTCGCTCTGCTCCTGGTCGGGTTCGTCGTCGCCTTCGTGATGGCGACCGCGTGGATGCGTCCACCGAGCTACCCCCCGGAGCACCACCCGAAGATCGACCGGATCTTCAAGGACACCGCGCCGTAGAGCTAGCGGTGGAGCCAGAGGCGGAGGGTCGCGAGGAGCTGCTCGGTGTTGACCGGCTTGGCGAGATAGTCCGAGGCGCCCGCGTCGAGGCACTTTTCGCGGTCGCCCTTCATGGCTTTCGCGGTCAGGGCGACGATCGGCAAGCGCTTTAGATCCGGCTGGCCCCGAATGAGCTGCATCGTCTGATAGCCGTCCATTTCCGGCATCATGATGTCCATCAGCACGAGCGCGATGTCGGGCGATCGCTCGAGCGAGGCGATCGCCTCGTGGCCAGTCTGGGCGGTGAGGACGTTCATCCCGTGCCGCTCGAGCACGCTGCCGAGGGCGAAGATGTTGCGCACGTCGTCGTCGACGACCAACACTTTCTTGCCGCGCAGGGCCTCGTCCGACTGGTGCAGTCGCTCGAGCAGTTGCTGCTTCTGCACCGGAAGATCGGCGATCACGCGATGAAGGAACAGCGCCGTCTCGTCGAGCAATCGCTCGGGTGACTCGACGCCCTTGATCACGACCTTGCGCGCCAGATCCTTGAGTTGCCCGGCGTGCTCGGGGGTGAGCTCGCGGCCGGTGAACACGACGACCGGAAGGTCCGGCAGGTTCTCGTCGTCGCGGATCCGGTTCAACACCTCGAAACCGGAGATGTCCGGCAGCCTCAGGTCGAGCACGACACAGTCGATCTGTTGCTCGGCGAGCACTTGGAGCGCTTCCTGACCGGTGGCCACACTCACGATCTCGATGTCGTCGTGACCGAGCAGCGCGCGAATGCTCATCTGTTCCGCGGCGTTGTCCTCGACGACGAGGAGCCGGCGCTTGCGCGGAGCGGCGTAGGCCTTGATGCGGAGGAGGGCACGCTCGATGCCGTCGGTGGTGGCCGGTTTGGTGATGAACGAGAAGGCCCCGCGCGAGAGCGCGTCCTGGCGATTCTCGTCCAGGGTGACGACCTGCACCGGAATGTGGCGGAGGGTCGGATCCCGTTTCAGGTGGCTCAGCACCGTCCAGCCGAGCATGTCGGGCAAGAACACGTCGAGCGAGATGGCCGTCGGTCCGTAGTCGCGAGCGAGGTCGAGCGCGTCGTCGCCGCGCCCCGCGACCAGAACCTTGAAGCCCGTGTCGTGAGCGAGATCGACCAGCACGCGTGCGTAGTGCGGGTCGTCCTCGACGATGAGCAGGGTTTCGTCGCCGGGCTGGATCTCGGCGCGATCGTCGGGGACTTTCTCGGGGGTGGCATCCGCGACGCGGACCACCGGCGAGAGCGTGCCCGCGCTCGGCGTGCGGCTCCGTTCTCGTTCCCGTTCGACGGCAATGGTCGGCCCCACGTACTTCAGGGGCAGGTACAGTGTGAAGGTGCTCCCCGCGCCGGGCGTGCTGCGAAGCGTCAGCTCGCCGCCGAGGAGCTGCGAGAGCTCACGGCTGATGGCGAGCCCGAGACCCGTGCCGCCGTACTTGCGGCTGGTGCCGGCGTCCGCCTGCTGGAACGCCTCGAAGATGATCTTCTGTTTCTCGGGCGCAATCCCGATACCGGTATCGGCGACTTCGAACGAGACGACGGTACCGGCGTGCCGCAGGATCGGATGGTCGGGCGACCAGCCCGTGGTGGCGCTCGCCACCTCGAGCCGCACGCCGCCGTGGTCGGTGAACTTGAAGGCGTTCGAGAGGAGGTTCTTCAACACCTGCTGGAGCCGCTTCTGATCGGAGTAGAAGCTCCGTCCGAGTCGGGGATCGAGCTTCACGTCGAAGGTGAGCTTTCGCGTCTCGGCATCGTGCCGGAAGGGGCGGGCAATCGCCTCGAGCAGAGCATTGAAGGAGAGCTCGGCCGGGTCGACGGTCACGGTCCCGGACTCGATCTTGGAGAGATCGAGGATGTCCGTGATCAAATTCAGCAGATCGGAGCCCGCACTGTAGATCGTCCGCGCGAATTCGACCTGCTTCGACGACAGGTTCTGGTCGGGATTTTCGCTCAGCTGCTGGCCGAGGATCAGGATGCTGTTGAGCGGAGTCCTGAGCTCGTGCGACATGTTCGCGAGAAATTCGGACTTGTACTTCGAGGTCAACGCCAGCTCGCGCGCTTTGTCCTCGAGCGCGCGGCGCGCCTGCTCGATCTGTTGGTTCTTGCGCTCCACTTCCGCGTTCTGTTCGGCGAGCTGCTGCGCTTTCTGCCCGAGCTGCTCGTTCGTCTGCTGGAGCTCCTTCTGCTGCGTCTGGAGCTCCACGGCCAGCTTCTGTGACTGATCGAGCAAGTCCTCCGTCTGCATCGTCGCCTCGACGCCGTTCAGGACGATACCGATGCTGCTCGTGAGCTGGTCGAGGAACGCGAGGTGAGACTCGGTGTATAGGTTCAGCGAGGCGAGCTCGATCACCGCCTTCACCTGGCCTTCGTACAGCACCGGCAGCACGATCACGCTTCGCGGACGCACGCTGAAGAGGCCCGATCCGATCCGCGTGGCGTCGGACGGGAGGTCGGTCACGAGCAGCCGCCGCTTCTCGACCGCGCATTGGCCCAGTAGCCCCTGCCCGAGCTTGATGCTAGCGGCGTGGCCGTCCGCCGCATCATCGGCAAACGCGGCGAGGAGACGCAAATGACCGTCTCCACCCTGCTCCGACGCTTGCTGGTAGATGACGCCCTGCTGTGCGCCGACGAGCGGAGCGAGCTCGGAAAGCAGCATTTGCCCGACTCGAACGAGGTCGCGCTGCCCCTGAAGCATGCTCGTGAAGCGCGCGAGGTTGGTCTTCAGCCAGTCCTGTTCGGTATTTCGATCGGTCGTCAGGCGCAGGTTGTCGATCATCGTGTTGATGTTGTCTTTCAGCTCGACCATCTCGCCGCGCGCTTCCACCTGGATGGAACCCGTGAGATCGCCCTTGGTCACCGCTGTCGCCACCTCGGCAATGGCGCGAACTTGCGTCGTCAAATTGGCGGCGAGCAAGTTCACGTTGCCAGTGAGGTCCTTCCAGGTCCCGGCCGCTCCAGGCACGTCCGCCTGACCACCGAGGCGCCCCTCGACACCCACCTCGCGCGCCACCGTGCTGACTTGCGCTGCGAACGTCGCCAGCGTGCTCGTCATGCCGTTGATGGTGTCCGCGAGCGCGGCCACTTCGCCCTTGGCCTTGATCGTGAACGTCTGCTTGAGGTCGCCGTTCGCAACGGCGGTGACGACCTTGGCGATGCCTCGCACCTGCTCGGTCAGGTTGACGGCCATCACGTTCACGCTGTCCGTGAGATCCTTCCAGGTGCCGCCGACGCCCGGCACCTGCGCCTGCCCACCGAGCTCGCCGTCGGTGCCGACCTCGCGCGCCACGCGCGTCACCTCCGCCGCGAAGGCGTTCAGCTGGTCCACCATCGTGTTGACGGTGTTCTTCAGCTCGAGGATCTCGCCTTTCGCGTCGACCGTGATCTTGCGCGAGAGGTCGCCGCGTGCGACGGCGGTCGTCACCTCCGCGATGTTGCGCACCTGGCCCGTCAAGTTGCCGGCCAAGAGGTTCACGTTGTCCGTCAGATCCTTCCACGTGCCGGCGGCGCCCGGCACGTTCGCCTGACCGCCGAGACGCCCTTCGGTGCCGACCTCGCGCGCCACGCGCGTCACCTCGCCCGCGAAGGAGCGAAGCTGCTCGACCATGGTGTTCAGCGTCTCCTTGAGCACCAAGAGCTCGCCGCGCACGTCGACCGTGATCTTTTTCGAAAGGTCGCCCGACGCGATCGAGGTCGCGACCTCCGCGATGTTGCGCACCTGGGCGGTCAGGTTCTTCGCCATCGAGTTCACGTTGTCGGTCAGATCCTTCCAGGTGCCGGCGACGCCCGGCACCTCGGCCTGCCCGCCGAGCGTGCCCTCCGTTCCGACTTCGCGCGCGACGCGCGTCACCTCGCTGGCGAAGGCGTTCAGCTGGTCCACCATCGTGTTGATGGTGTTCTTCAGCTCGAGGATCTCGCCCTTCACGTCGACCGTGATCTTTCGCGAAAGGTCGCCGCGCGCGACGGCGGTCGTCACCTCGGCGATGTTGCGCACCTGAGCGGTCAGGTTGCCGGCCATGAAGTTCACGCTGTCGGTGAGGCCCTTCCAGGTGCCGGCGACGCCCGGCACCTGCGCCTGTCCGCCCAGGCGTCCTTCGGTGCCGACCTCGCGCGCCACGCGCGTCACCTCGCCGGCGAACGCGTTCAGCTGATCCACCATCGTGTTCAGCGTTTCCTTGAGCTGCAGGATTTCGCCGCGGACATCGACGGTGATCTTGCGTGACAGATCGCCGCCGGCGATCGCACTCGCCACCTCGGCGATGTTACGCACCTGGCCCGTCAAGTTGCCGGCCATCGAGTTCACGCTGTCGGTGAGGTCTTTCCAGGTGCCGGCGACGCCGGGCACTTCGGCCTGGCCGCCGAGCTTGCCGTCGGTGCCGACCTCGCGCGCGACGCGCGTCACCTCGGCAGCGAAGGCATTCAGCTGATCCACCATCGTGTTCAGCGTCTCTTTCAGCTGGAGGATTTCCCCCTTCACGTCGACGGTGATCTTTCGCGAGAGATCGCCGCGGGCGACCGCGGTCGCCACCTCGGCGATGTTGCGCACCTGGGCGGTCAGGTTGCCTGCCATCGAGTTGACGTTGTCGGTGAGATCCTTCCAAGTGCCGCCGACACCGCGCACCACGGCCTGGCCGCCGAGCTTGCCCTCGGTACCCACCTCGCGCGCGACGCGCGTCACCTCGCTCGCGAACGCGTTCAGCTGATCGACCATCGTGTTGATGGTCTCCTTGAGCTCGAGGATTTCGCCGCTGACGTCGACCGTGATCTTCTTCGAAAGGTCGCCGTTCGCGATCGCCGTCGCGACCTCCGCAATGTTGCGCACCTGACCGGTGAGGCCGTTCGCCATCGAGTTCACGTTGTCGGTGAGGTCCTTCCAGGTACCGGCGACGCCGGGCACCTGCGCCTGCCCGCCGAGCCGTCCCTCGGTACCCACTTCGCGCGCCACGCGCGTCACCTCGCCGGCGAACGCGTTCAGCTGGTCGACCATCGTGTTGATGGTCTCCTTGAGCTGCAGGATCTCCCCGCTGACGTTGGCGGTGATTTTTCGCGACAAATCGCCGTTTGCGATCGCGGTCGACACCTCGGCGATGTTGCGCACCTGCGCCGTCAGGTTCGACGCCATGAAGTTCACGTTGTCGGTGAGATCCTTCCAGGTGCCGGCCACGCCGGGCACCTGCGCCTGACCGCCGAGGCGCCCCTCGGTACCGACTTCGCGCGCCACGCGCGTCACCTCGGAAGCGAAGGCGTTCAGCTGATCGACCAGCGTGTTGATGGTGTCCTTCAGCTCGAGGATCTCGCCGCGCACGTGGACCGTGATCTTCCGCGAGAGGTCACCGCGAGCGACGGCGGTGGTCACCTGCGCGATGTTGCGCACCTGGTCGGTCAGGTTGCCGCACATCGCGTTCACGGAATCCGTCAGGTCCTTCCAGGTACCGGCGACGCCCGGAACGATCGCCTGGCCGCCCAGCTTGCCCTCCGTGCCCACCTCGCGGGCCACGCGCGTCACCTCGCTCGCGAACGAACGCAGCTGATCGACCATCGTGTTGATGGCGTCCTTCAGCTGGAGGATCTCGCCGCGGACGTCGACCGTGATCTTCTTCGACAGATCGCCGCTCGCCACGGCGATCGTCACCTCGGTGATGTTGCGCACCTGGCCGGTGAGGTTCGAGGCCATCGAGTTCACGCTGTCGGTCAGATCCCGCCACACGCCGCTCACCTCGGGCACCTGAGCCTGGCCGCCGAGCTTGCCGTCGGTGCCGACCTCGCGGGCAACGCGCGTCACTTCGGACGTGAACACGCCGAGCTGCTTGATCATCGAGTTCACGATCGTCGCCGAACGCATGAACTCGCCCTGAAGCGGGCGCCCTTCGACGTCGAGCCGCATGTTCTGGCCGAGGTCGCCGTGGGCCACGGCGGCGAGCGCGCGCGTCACTTCCGCCGTCGGCCAGAGCAGATCGTCGATCAGCGTGTTGACGGACGCCTCCATGTCCATCCAGGAGCCGACCTTCCCCGGAAACCGCACGCGGGTCCGCGTCTTGCCCTCCTTGCCGACCACCTGCCCGACGCGCTCGAGCTGCTCGGCCATCGTCTGATTCGCACCCACCACCTCGTTGAAGGCATCGGCGATTTTCCCCGTCAGTCCAGTCCAATGTCCGGGCAGACGCACGGTGAAGTCACCGTTCCTGACGGCGAGCATCACGTGGAGCAGCTCACGGAGCTCTGCTTCCTGGTCGCCGGTCGCGAGCGGTGGCGGCGGAGGGCTAAGCTCACCGTTTTTGATTTCTCGTGTGTCCGTCATAGGGGCTCCGTGACCAGATACTCCGAGCCCCGGCGCCCTGGGACTAGCGCCGGGATAGCTCGAGCAAGACTGCGACCTTCTTGCGCACGATCACCGGGTCGAGCGGCTTGACGAGGTAATCGGCACCACCGGCGGCGTAAGCGCGATGGATCTCTTCCGGATCGTCACCGAATGCGGTGACGAAGATGACCGGCACGTTTCGGCTGCGCTGCAGCTCTTTCATGTGCGTGACGACTTCGAACCCGTTCATCTCGGGCATGGCAATGTCGACGAGCGCGAGCGAAAACGTTTGGCGCAAGACGAGCTCGAGCGCTTCCTTCCCCGACCGAGCGGTCACCAGGTTGTAGTCGGGGCGCTCGAGGATGGCACGGAGCGACGCTAGATTTTCCGGTCGATCGTCGACCAAGAGGATGTTGGCGACGGACTTGGCGACGCGTCGCGATTGATCGGCAGGCAGGGCCGGAAGCGCAAAGAACAGCGTGGTCCCGGCACCGACCTCGCTCTCGGCCCAGACCCGCCCTTCGTGCGCTTCGACGATCGCCTTGCAGATGGAGAGACCGAGACCGATACCCCGCCGCTCCTTCTTCTTCGCTTGCCAGAAGCGATCGAAGATGTGCGGCATCTGGTCGGCGGGAATCCCGACGCCGGTGTCCTTGACCCAGATCACCACCTCGGAGCCGCGCGTGATCGCTCCCACCGTGATCGAGCCACCCGATGGCGTGAACTTGACTGCGTTGCCGAGCAGATTCTCCAGCACTTCTAGCAGCCGCTCGTCGTCGCCGTTCACGGCCGGCAGATCGGGTGACACGTCGCTCGCGAGGATCACGGACGCCTCCGCAGCGACGCTCTGCTGGGATTCCATGGCGGCGACGATCAGCTCCGAGATCTCGACGGTCTTCAGATCGAGCACGAACTGGCCGGTCTCCAGCGCGCCGATCGCCAAGAGGTCGCGCACCATGCGCTGCGCTCGGTGAGCGCTACGGATGATGCGTTCCACCGGGCGCCGCGCGGTGGACGACGGCAGACGCTGGAGCAGGGAGTTGGCGGACAGCGAAATGACGTTGAGCGGGTTCCTGAGATCGTGAGCCACGACGGAAAGGACGACGTCGCGCGAGGCGACGGCTTCCTCCAGGCTCGCGTTGGCACGCCGGAGCGCCTCGAGCTCGGTGAGCGCCCTCGCCAACTCGGCGGCGCCGTTGCTCGTGTCGCCCACGGTGTCCTTGTCGTCCCGCTCGACGGCGGGGTCGGACGACGAACCGGCGACCCCGGCGCTCACGCTCGACCTCCCGTTTCCTGCGCGAGCGGCTGGACGGTCGTCCCGATGAGCTCGAGCACCTGCGGCAGCTTGAGCGGTTTTCTGAGGAAGCCGACGCCGTTCATCGCATCGGCCATGGCCTTGCCGTTCGGGTCGGCGGTCAGCACGGCCACGGGAATGTCTCGGAACTCGTCGAGCTTGAGCTGCTCGGCCCGAAATTCTCTACCGTCCATGTTGGGCATCTGGAGGTCGAGCAAAATGAGATCGGGGCGCACTGCAGAGTTCCTGAGGTGGCGAAAAGCATCCGCTCCGTCCTCTGCGGGCGCGACGGAGTAGCCCGCATGCTCGAGCGCCTCCATGAGCGTCTCTCTCAAGTCCTGATCGTCGTCCACGACTAGAATGTGCACGCGCCTCGCCATCTTCATGCTGGGCAATTGTCGAAACGGTCCCGAGCAGGCGGGCGTTCTTCTGAACGCCCTCTGATCTGGCCCTCCCCTCGCCCCCCGTGCAAGGGATAGCGGTCCACTCGGGCCAACCGCGGAGGCGATTTGTCGCACCCCGTGGCGTTATGCGACATCCCCGCTTGCCAGCCTGCGGGGATATCGCGGATTTCCATATGGGCTCGACCGCCCTAGCGAAACTCGTGCCCATCGCGGCGGCTCGAGCTTGCCGCCGAAACAGCACTCCCGTCACAGGCTGCCGTCGCCCTCGGGCGTGGCAGAGCGCAACGGTGGGTCATTTCGTCACGGCGAGCTCTCACCCGAGAGCCGGGTGAGGAGAAGCATCTCGGCGCGGCGCGCGCGCGCGTGCGCGTCCGCACGGCAGTCTCGGAAGAACCGCTCGAGCTCGCGGTCCCCGGCCCTCAGGGCATCGCCGATGTAGCGATCGCACGCCGTCGCGCCCTTCAGCGCGTGATAGAGCAAGCTCACGACGGCGAAGAGCTCGTCCGGCTCAGGCCCGCCCCTCCCTCGGGGGTGGAGCTCCTGTGCGACGTCTCGAGCGTTGCTCGGCAATCGCACGACCGCATCGGGCTCGGGCGGTGGGGATTCGTTGGGCATGATGGCGGCATCGAGCAAGTTCTGGGCCCGAAGGCCGCACCGCAGTGAGCGGCCCTAAGCAGCCGTCGAGGCCTGGCATGCCGAGTGCACGGGGAGCACCCCGAGCCATGAGAACCTTCTCCTGTGTCTGTGGTGGACGTGTGTTCTTCGAGAACACGAGCTGCCTGCGCTGCGGGCGCGATCTCGGCTTCCTGCTCGAGGCGGGTGCCGTGGTCGGCATCGAGCCGAGCGTCGGCGAAATTCATTCCTCGCCCCAGGGGCCCTGCCGGAAATGCGACAACTACGCCACACACGCGCTCTGCAATTGGCTCATGCCCGCTGACGCGCGGGAGCGTACGTGCCTCGCGTGCCGGCTCAGCGCCACGCCACCGGACACCTCGAGGGCGTCGGCGGCCGCTTGGGCCGAGGTCGAGGCGGCTAAACGTCACCTGATCTACACGCTCTACCGCCTCCGCCTGCCGCTCGTCACGAAGGCGGAGGATCCCTCGCACGGCCTCGCTTTCGACGTCCAGGGCGGGGACGATGCGACGAACGTGCTCACCGGGCATGCGGACGGGCTCATCACGCTCAACCTGAAGGAGGCCGATCCGGTGCTTCGCGAGCGGATGCGCGTGCTCTTCAAGGAGCGGTACCGCACGTTGCTCGGTCATTTTCGCCACGAGATCGGGCACTACTACTGGGACCGCCTGATCCGCGACGGCGGGCGCCTGGCCGCGTTCCGCACGATGTTCGGCGACGAGACCGAGGACTACGCGAAGAGCCTCGAGGAGCACTACGCCTCGATCGAGAACGGGACGTTCAGCACCGACTACATCTCCGCCTACGCGAGCGCCCACCCGTGGGAAGACTGGGCGGAGACGTTCGCCCATTACCTCCACCTGCGCGATACCCTCGACACCGCGCAGGTCTTCGGCTTCGCCGGACGGCTGTTCCCCCGCGCGAGCCTCGGATCCACCGACTTTTCCATTCTGCTCGAAGAATGGACGGAGCTCACGGTCGCGATGAACGCCTTGAACCGCAGCATGGGCATGCCGGATCCCTACCCCTTCGCCCCCTCGCCGAAGGCTCAGATGAAGCTCGAGTTCGTGCACCGCGTGATCGCGGAAGCCAGCGCAGTTCGCCCGGCCGTCAAGAGCGCCGTCGACCGGCGAGTCCCGATCGTCGTCGAGCGTGGCGCGTCGCTCAGATCTCGGTGAGCCAGCTGGTGAGCACGTAGTTCGCGACCAGGATGCCGACCGCGCTCAGCACGACCGCTCGCGTCGTCGCCTCACCAACGCCCTTGGCGCCGCCCGAGGCGAAGAAGCCTTGCGCGCACGAGATGCTCGAGATCATGAAGCCGAACACGAGCGCCTTGAGCTCACCCATGAAGAGGTCGCTCGGCATCAGGTACTTCTCGACGTTCGCGACGAAGATGCCCGGGTCCACGCCGAGCCAATCGATCGAGACGATCCAGGCACCGCCCATGCCGACGCACGTGTAGAGAATACACAGCAGCGGCAACATCACGACGCTGGCGAGGAGCCGTGGTGCCAGGAGGTACTGCTGCGGACTCACCCCCATCGTCACCAGAGCATCGATCTGCTCGGTGACCCGCATGTTGCCGAGCTCTGCCGCCATCGCGCTGCCGGCCCGGGCCGTCACCATCAGCGCCGCGAACACCGGGCTGATCTCGCGGCACAGCGAGACCGCCACCACGGACCCGACCACTCCTTCGGCGCTGAACTGGCGCAGGCTGTGGACCGTTTGCAGGGACAGCACCATGCCGCTGAACGTGCCGGTCAACGCCACGATGAAGATCGATTTCACACCGATGAATTCCATCGCCGAGAGCAGCTGTCCCAACCGGTAGGGGGGTCGCACCATCCAGGCGAGGGTCTGCGCCGTCAGCAGCAGGATCGTTCCCAGCCGATCGAGTATGTCGGTCGCCGGCGCAAGCAGTGCCTGAACGACCTTGGCGTTCTGTTCCTCCGGCAGGGCGTCGTCCTTGGCGGCCACTCGGGTCGGATCTAACAGTTCTAAGTCAGCGCGGCGAGAAGCGCCGCGGAACGCACGCCGGTGGCCCGGAGGACGGCCTTCCGCGGATCGAGCGAGAGCTCGAGCACGAGCGCGTCGCCTCCGAGCACGTCGATGTAGGGCTCGCCCCACTCGACGACGAGGACGCGGCCGTCGTCGCGCTGTGCGTCGAGACCGAGCCCGAGCACGTCACGAGCATCTCTGAGCCGGTAGAGGTCGGCGTGCGAGATCGGTGGGGTCGTCTCGTGCTCGTGAACCAGCGTGAAGGTGGGGCTCGGAACCCGGGTCTTTTCCGGCAGTCCGAGCGCGCGGCAGAGGGCGCCGGTGAAGAACGTCTTGCCGCTGCCGAGCGGACCACTCAAAACCAAGAGGTCGCCCGGAAGCAGCAAAGGGGCGAGACGCCGGGCAAGCTCCTCGGTCGCTCGACGAGTCGGGAGCAAGAACGGCGTCACGGGACCTTGACTCCGCCGGCCAGCACGTTGAGTTTTCGTGGCAGCACTCGCGCGCCACCGAAGCCGCGCGCCTCGCTCGTCCAGAGCTCGGCGTCGGTCGTTGCGAGTGCGTCGCGCACCCGCCGGCGCAAGGCGGCCACGTCCTCGCCGTGAACCACGCCCGCCGAGGGCAGCGCCTCGAGCGCGCGCGCCGCGAGCGCTCCCGCGTCGTGAGCGAGCGCCTCGTACCAGCCGCCGGGGGGAGCCTTCTCGGGGTACGTTCCCGCCTGCACGACCAGCGTCGGGCGCCCGAGCGTCGCGTACGCGTGGCTCGCGTCGAGCCCGAGCGCGAAGGGCCACGGCTTTCGCGCGGCCGCAAGCTCGCGCGCCACGTCACCCGCGCAGTCGGTGTCGCCGGTGAGGACGAGGGCGTCGACACCCGCCGATTTCCAGGCGGCGAGCGGGAAACGCGGCTTTCCGGGTGCCACAGCGTCGATCTCGCACGGCGTGCCGCCGCGCCCGACGCGCTCGGCGCGGTGCAGGCCGCGTGCGGCGAGGGCGTCCGTCAGGACATCCTCGACGACGGTGTCGTCGAGGCCGAGCACGAAGGTGAAGCCGGCGGCGAGCGGAGGCACCTCGGGCGGCCGGAGCAGCATCAGCGGGATCTCCAGCGTCTCGGCCTGGGCGGCCGCACGGCGCGCGCTCTCGTCGTCGCCACCCGCCACGATCAGCGCAGCACCGTCGGCAGCGAGCGCGGTGAACGCCGCGGGCACGTCGTCCGTTCCGTAGCGCACCACGAGGTCGACGCGCGGGCCGCTCGTCGCCGGGCCCTTCGACGCGCCGAGGACGACGGTGATGCCCTGCCCAATCGCGGAGGCGCGACGGCGATCGGCCGAGCTCGAGAGCCCGAGCAGGAGTCCCACCGCGCGACCGACGACGGTCGGTGCGCGCAGACCCGCCGACGCGAGCGCCACCAGCTTCTGCCCTTCGGGCGTGCCGCGGAGCGCGGCGGGCGCGACCTCGAGCAGCTGCCGCGCGAGCGAGGCCGACTGACGCTCGAGCGCCACGCGCGAGAGCCGGTCCACGATCGCACCGACGAGCCAGCTCCTCCCTCGCTCGCTGTCCTTGCTCGCCCCCGGCACCGGGTGAAGAGACCCGAGCGCCGCCACGAGGTCGTCGACCGGCACGAGCCCGAGCAGGGTGTCGGCCGTGCGGCGCGCACGGGCCAGACGATCGGGCGGTGACTGGACGAGCCAATCGAGCAGAGCCCTCAATGCCACGGAGAGGTTGCCGGCCAGGAACGCTGCTCGAGCACGCTCTTCGCCGTACACGAAGCGTTCGTCCAGATCGATGATGCGCCCGCCGAGCGCGTCGAGCGCCGCGAGAGCGCGCTGGTTCTCGCCGTCTCGCGAGAGGATGGCTGCCTCGACGACGCGAGCGAAATCCCGCTGTGACCCGGGCGGGCCCGCCAGCACCGGCGCGAGCAACGCGTGGGCCTTGCGCCGATCGCCGCGCTCGACGTAGCCGAGCGCGAGGTAACTTCGCACGTCCCCGGCGCGCTCGTCCGCCGGGAAGCGAGCCAGGAACGCGCGGAGCGGGTCGATCAGCGCCGCGCGCCCGCGAGCGTCGGCGTCGAAGAAACGCGCGCGGAGCGAGCGGTATTCCGCCTGTGCTTCGGAGCCGCCGGCGAGCGACACGTCGGGCGACGCTGGAGGGCGCTCGCCACCGCAGCCGGGGGAGACGAACGCGGCGGTGACGAGCGCGGCGACGAGCGAAGACGAGCGACGGAGGGGCAAGCGGAGAAGCCATGGTAGCGTGGCGGCGTGGCGCAAAGTAGCCTCTCGCCGCGGGTCGCGCGGGTGCTCGAGCGCGCCTTCGAGCTCACGAGCGTGGTGCCGCTCGGCGCGTTCGTGCTGATCCACCTCGCCGAGTACGGGCGTGTGCTCGCGGGAGCGACGGTGGTCGGAGCCCGCCGCTTCCCGCCCCCGGCGCTGATCGCCCTCGAGATCGTCTTGGTCTGGGCGCCGCTCGCCTTCCATGCCGTTTTCGGCGTCGTGGTCTGGAGACGGCGCCGGCAGACGCCCGAGCCGGATCTGCCCGGCGGCGTGGGCCCGCTCGTCCTGCACCGGCTGTCGGCGCTCCTTTCGCTGGTCTTTCTGGTTCACCACTTCGTGCGCTTCCGGCTGCCGATCCTGCGCGGCCAGGTCTACCCTGCCGATTCGGTGCAGCGCCTCGCCGCGGAGCTTTCAGCGACGCGCGCGGGCATGCCGCTCGTCGCCGCGCTCGAGCTCGCCGGTGTCATCGCCGTTTCGTACCACTTTGCCTACGGGCTCTTCCGGCTGGGAGCGCGGCATTCGTTCGACGGCACCCGACTTCGCGTCGCGTGTACCGGCACGGGCACGATCCTCGGGCTCCTCGGGGCCGCCACGGTCATCCGCCTGGCCGGCGGCTAGACGTTACCTGGTAATTGGCCTCGCCAGGTACGAGCCGTGGCTCCGCCCCGCGCGCTGCTTCGCAGCGCGAGCAGCCCTCGTCCGTGCGTGGTATGCGGGCGAGGCCGCCCCTATGCCCAAGTGCTATATGCTCGCCATCTCGGTCGGCTCGAGCCTCGACCAGCAGTCCAACAACATCACGCTGTTCAATCTGGTCGAGCAGCTCAACTTTCCGAAGCACGCACCCCCGCCGGCAGGCGCCCTGCTCCCGCTCGAGGTCCATGCCTACTTCCACCTCGACCGCGGCGAGCTGAACCAGCGCTTCGAGGTGCGGTTCGTGCTGGTCGGAGACACTGGGCTCGAATCCCCCACGGAAGCCTTCGGACACCGTTCGACGACGGCCCGTTATCGAACACGCACCTTCGGAGTGCCGATGCCGCCGGCAGTCGGCGCCTACGAGCTCCGCGTCGACGCGCGGCCCGCGGGCAGCGAGGACTGGCAGCGCGATCTCATCCGCTGGCCACTGACGGTCACCCACAGCGAGCCGCGCCCTGCCGTGACGCACTGATGGACACCGTTCGGCTCACCGGGCTCGAGCTCGCCTGCATCGTCGGACTCCGTCCGGCCGAGCGGCGGCGCCGGCAACGCATCCGGCTTTCGATCGAGCTCGGGCTCGATCTATCGCGCGCGGCGGAATCATGTCGGATCGTGCACACGGTCGACTATTCCGTGGTGGCCGACGAAGTCTCGCACCTCTTGCGCTTCCGCGAATACCGCTTGATCGAAACCGCGACCGAGGAGATCGCGGCCATGCTTCTCGGCACCCACCCGCTGGTCGCCGCCGTCACGGTAACGCTCGAGAAACCGGAGGCACTCCGCGGTCGGGCACTCCACGGCGCCGTCACCATCGAGCGGAAACGGCGTGAGCCGGTCGTGAAGCAACACGGGTTCGGCCGCGAGGAGATCTTGCTCGAGACCAGCGAGGCAACCCTGTCTCTCTTCCACGTCGATCCCGGAAAAACTCCGTCGCCGTTGGCCGAGCGCGGCGAACGGCGCCTCGGCTGGCTGGTCGGCGGCCAGCTCGGCGCAGAGCACGCGCTTCACGAGCCAAGCGCGTTCGGCCGTGTGCTCGGCGAGACCAACCACACTGGCGAGGAAGCCTCCCTCTTCGTCTGTGCGCTCAAAGCAACCTGAGCGAGCTGGCCAGAATTTCGCCGGTTGAGCGGAACGCTGCGGAGCTTGGCACCCGCAGCGAGACCCGATAGGGTGACCGGCTCCGGAGGTTCCCTTGTCGAATCGTTCGATCCAACGCTTGGTCGCGGCGCTTGCCGCGTTGCTTTCGATCCTGGTCCTTTCAGCGTCAGCCCAGGCGGGCGGCCGCGTGGAGTGGAAGACCAAGACCTTCAAGGAGCGAAGCGACAAGGCGTGGATGCTCGAGATCGCGATCTACCTACCGAAGGCCCCCGACGTGGCCTACGTCCCGATGAAGTTCGAATTCGAGCTCACCACGTATTTCGAGCGAGCGCTGATCGACGGCAAGGACGGCCCGGTGGACACCAGGACGCCCATGACCGGGCGCCAGCCGCTGATCGAGACCGTGGACGTCGGGTTCATGGACGCGGGAACCTCCAAGATCGAGAAGCGGACGCGCTTCAGCTTCAAGGTCAAGCGTGACCTCGGCTTCGAAGCCGGCGAATACAAGGTCACCATCCGGGACACGCGCAACGGCCAGACCGTCGGTACCGCGACGACGATCACGTTCGACGGCGAGAACGAGGTGATCGATCGCCGCTCGATCGTCTTCCAGGGCGACGACAAGAAGAAGAAAAAGAAGGAAGAGCCGAAGAAGGAAGAGGGCGACGGCGAAAAGAAGGAGTCCGCTTCGGACGACGGCGAGAAAAAGAGCGAAGAAGGCGGCGGAGAATCCGCGAGCGACGACGGTGCGAGCTCCGACGGCGACGAAGGCTCCGACAACTCCGGCGGCGACGACCCGCCCCCGGTCGAGGAAAAGCGCGGCTGCGGCTGTCGCGTCCCCGGCGCGCCAGGCGCTCCGGGTTGGAGCATCGCGCTCACCCTCGGTCTCGTAGGGCTCACGCTGATGCGGCGTCGGTTCGGGTAAGGCAGCTCCCGAAGACGAACGTTGCCGGTTCGAGCGTGGCTTTGCCACGCTCGCCGCTTCGCGGCGTCACGATGGGCGTCACCGGGCTTGGGCGACGCGCAAGGTGGGGAGCAAGACCAGCGCCGCACACGCGGCGAACACGATGAACACCGGAAAGAGCGCCGACCAGCCGAAACGGGCTGCCAGCGCCGGCACCAGTAGGCCTTGCAGAAGGGCACCGATCGAGCCGAGACCGTTCACGAACCCGGTTGCCATCGCCGGAGCGTGAACGCCCCCCGCGTCCTGGGCCACCGCGCCCGAAAGCAACGCGTCCGGGCCGAACAGCAGCGCCCCCACGATGCCGAGCAGCAACGCCTGCAAGACGAACCCCGCCTGCGCGAAGCGCACGTAGCCGACGAGCGCGAAGACCAGGGTGACGAGGAAGAGCAAGGCCCAGGCCGCGCGCCCGCGCCAAGGCAGCCGATCCGAGAGCCGTCCGATCACGATGACGCCCGCGATGCCCCCAGCGTCGAACGCGGTCGAGAGGCGCGCGGCGTCGCTCGTGCCGTAGCCGAAGCGATTCGTCAGGTAGTACGGGAGCCAGAACAAGAGAGCGTATCGAATCAGCTTGATGAAGAAGTAGCTCGAGCCGTAGAGCCAGAGCCTCGGACTCGTGACGACGGCCCACTGCGCCGCCCGACGTTCACGCCGCTGCGCCTCGGCGTCGTCCGCGCCCTCTCGGCCGCTACGCGGCCCGGCCGATTCCACCGGGGCGGAGGCGGCGTCCGGCGCGACTTCGCGCGTCGGCAAGAACCCGAGCACCATCAGCCCCACGCCCAAGAGTGCGAGCGCCGCCACGAAGAAGGCCGCACGCCAGCCGTAACGTTGCGCCACCTCACCGGCGAGCAACGTCGCGAGAACCCCGCCCACCTGATAGCAGGTGGACCAGAACCCCATCACCGTTCCGCGCTCGGCTTTCGTCGTCCACTCCGCCATCGTCCGCGTAGTACCGGGCCAACCGGTGGACTGCGCGAGCCCGTTGAGGAAGAAGCACGCGATCAGCGCGACCACGCCCGTGGACAGACCGAACAGGCCGCAGGCCGCCGCTGAAGCCAGCATCCCGAAGCCCACGAGCCGGCGCGCCCCGATTCGATCGCCGGCGAACCCGCTCAGGAACTGCCCGCCGGTGTAGGCGGCAAGAAACGCGGTGTCGATCGCGCCAAGCGCACCGACGCTGAGGCCGAGCTCCTGCTGGAGCGGCTTCTTGACGACCCCGAATCCCTTACGGCCGACGTAATACGTCGCGTAGGCGAGCCAACTGAGCGTCCAAGCGCGGAGGCGCAGGCGACTGTCGGTGCTCACGGCGGGGACGATACACCGCACGCGCGGCGCCGCGATGCTAAGATTCGGCCCACGCGGCGTGCGCACGAGGAGATGGAGCACGACATTTCGAGATGCGGCGCTTCGCGCCGTCGCACCGCTCGTCCTGCTGACGGCCTGCTCGCCGACGTGCCGCCTCGAGCTTCGCTTCACGCACACGGCATTGCTTGATCCGGCGCTCTTTCACCTCACCGCCAAGAAGGCGTGCCCTCCCGGGTCGGTGACGACCCCAGCACCCGCACCCGTGCCCGCTACGGCGGGCCCGCACTCGAACGACGCCGAGTGGCAGCAGGTCAGCGCCGAAACGGGCGGCCTTCGCGTCCTCACGGCGTTCCACGGCCATCGCTGCCGCGTCCGCGTCACCGGCTTCTACGACGCGAACCGCGACCGGCGCGTCAACGCCGGAGACCTCGCCGCCTCGAGCCCGGACATCGAGCTCGCGGACAATGGGATCTTCCGCGGGAACCTGACCGTGGGCCCTGTACTCGCGCTTTCACCGATCCCGGCCGCGGCGTCCTCGCCTCCGACGAAGTAACTCGCCGGCGCGGGACAAAGTCGCGCCCATCGGCCAAGCTCGGACTCCTTCGCACCGATGTTCCCGATCAGCGACGAAAACCCGACCCTCAGGTTCCCGATCGTGACCGTCGGGATTCTCATCTCGCTCGCGGCCGCCTGGGTATTCGTCCAGGGCGCGGGCTTCAACGGCTACGCGCTCGCTGCCAGCGTCTGCAACCTCGGCCTCGTTCCCGGCGAGCTCACGGGCCTCGCGCCGCTCGGAAGCGGCATCCGCCTCAACGAAGAGGGCCTCTCGTGCATCGTCGACAACGAGGCGATCAACGTCCTCACGCCGCTCACGTCGATGTTCCTTCACGGTAGCTGGGGCCACCTGCTCGGCAACGCGCTCTTCCTGTGGGTGTTCGGCAACAACGTCGAGGACAGCATGGGCCGTCTTCGCTTCATCGCGTTCTACCTACTCACGGGCCTCGCCGCGGCCGCCGCCCAAGTCGCGTTCTCGCCCGCCTCACCCGTCCCGATGATCGGCGCTTCCGGTGCGATCTCGGGCGTGCTCGGGGGCTACCTCGTCCTCTACCCGCGTGTACGCGTGAACGTTCTCTTCATCATCGTGATCCTGATCCGCATCATCAAGCTCCCCGCCTACTTCGTGCTCTTGATCTGGATCGGCCTCCAGCTCCTGAACGCCCTCGTGGGCAAGGACGACGGCGTCGCCGTCTGGGCCCACATCGGCGGCTTCGGCGCCGGCCTCGTCCTCGTCAAACTCTTCGAAAGCAGCACCCTGGTTCGCGAACGCAACCGCCTCCGCCACCGTTACCATCCGGGCAGCGCGTAACGCCGGGGGACGGCCACGAGATCACCCGCCGTCCACGGTGGCGACGAGGCGTTCGATGCCGTCCTCGAAGACGGGCGGCTCCGTGATTAGGCTCACGACGACGTGGGGGGCGGCGTCGAAGTCGAAGAAGTAGCCGGGCTGGACGATGACGCCGCGCTCGAGCAGCGAAAGCGTCCACTCTTCGTCGGTGCGCGTGGCGGGGAGCCGCATCACGGCGGTCCACCCGCCCTCGACGGGAAGCACGGTGACCGAGCTTCCTTCGAGCGCCCTTCGCAGGTGACTGAAGCTCGCGATCGCTCGTGCGCGGAGTGCGTCGGTCGTCACCCTCCGTAGGTCGAGGAGCGCCGGGAGGGCCCGTTGAACGGGGCCTCCCGGCGAGAGGAAGGTGTCGGCGATGAGCTCGAGCCGCGGCATCGCCTGCTCGACGAGCCGTGCGGGGCCTCCGAGCGTCATGAAGGCGAGCTTCATCTGCGGCAGGCCGGCGAGCTTCGAGAGCCCGTCGAGCGCGACCACGAACGCCCCCTCGGATTCCAGCGCCGAGCGGGCGCGCCGCGGGTCTTCGGTGAGTGCATAGTCACCGAACACTTCGTCCGAGATGAGCGGCAGCCCGAGCTTTTCGAGCGAGCGGAGCTCGTCCCGCTTGAGGAACGATCCGGTGGGGTTATTGGGACTCACGATCACGATGGCGCGCGTTCTCGCCGAGATGGCGCGCTCGACCACCGACGCATCGATGAACCAGGCGCCGTCGTAGCCGAGACGGTAGGGCACGGGGGTCACGCTCTCGAGCCGCGCGAGATGCTCGAACAGCGGATAGCTGGGGCTCGGGACCAGGACCTCGTCGCCGGGATCGCAGAAAAGCTTGAACGCGAAGGCATAGGCCTCGCTCGTGCTCGCGGTCATCACCACGCGCGCGGGATCCGCCCGCACGCCGCGGTCGCGCCAGAGCGCCGCGACCGCGGCGCGCGCGCTCTCGAGACCGAGCGGCTCCGGATCGTAGCGGAGCTCACCGGTCGACAGCGCGTCGAGCACGCCGGAAGCGTAGGGGATACCGACCACCGTCGGGTTCGAGACCGTGAGATCGAGCAGCGGCGCGCCGCCGGCCCTTGCCGCCGAAAGCGCCGTTGCGACGCGGTTCGGCGCGAGCTCGAGGGTGCTCCGTTGCGAGAACGCCGTCACCGCGTGCTCCGCCGCGAAAACACCGTCATCCGAGCTCTGCTTGGAGAGCGCGTGCGAGCACTTCGTAGTCCGCGCGGTGGTTGTAGACGTGCGCCGAGACGCGCACGAGCTGCTGCGGGGCGCGGGGGAAATGGATCACCATCGCTTCGATCCCGTGCCGCTCGCGGAGCGCAGAGTAGAGCGGCTCGGCGAACGGCCAGCCCGGCGGCGCCGACGTTGCGGCGGGCGCGTCGGGCAGGATAACGGCCGCGAGCGCGCCGACCATCTCGTCCGGGCACGCGGGCTTGCCGCCCACGGCTTCGAGCAAGATCGCGCGCGCTTCGAGCGCGAGCACGCGATTGTGTGCGCGGATCGCGTCCCAGCCTCCCGGCATCAAACCTCCGACGAAATCGAGGGCGAACGGCAACGCGAGCACGCCGCTCGGGTCATCGCTGCCGGTCCAATCGAACTCGAGCAAGAATCGACTGCGATCGGTGCGTTGGGAGCGAGCCCCGTGGCTCCTCACCAGCGGATGGAGGCGCGACTGAAGGTCCTTCTCCGCCCACAGGAACGCGGTGCCCTTCGGCGTGCAGCACCATTTGTGAAAATTGCCCGTGTAGTAGTCGACACCGAGCGTCCGGAGCTCGAGTGGCACCATCCCGGGACCGTGCGCACCGTCGACCAGCACCTGTACGCCGTGTGCGCGGAGCTCGCGCGCAAGCTCCGCGACGGGGAAAAGGACCCCGGTCGGGCTCGTCACGTGGTCGACGATCGCAAGCTTCGTCTTCGGCGTCACGCGAGCGAGGACCGCCTCGACGACGGCACCCGGGCCGGCGATCGGAAAGGGAACGGTTGCGGTGACGACGCGGGCGCCCGAGCGCGCGGCCCACTCCGCGGCGGCGATGTTGCACGCGCCGTAGCCGTGATCGGTGACGAGCACCTCGTCACCGGGCGTGAGGTCGAGGCTCGCGAGCACGGTGTTCACACCCGTCGTCGCGTTCTTCACGAACGCGATGTCCGTCGCATCGGCGCCGACGAAGCGCGCGACGGCCTGGCGCGCTTCGTCGAGTCCGGGCTCGAGCTCGCGCGTCACGAACCCGATCGGATCACGCTCGAACGCTTCGCGGAACAGGGTCGCGCGATCGAACACCCCGCGCGGGCAGGCGCCGAACGAGCCGTGGTTCAGGAACACGAAGCGCGGATCGAGCAGGAAATGGGAGCGAAGGACACTCGCCATGTGACAGGACGTAGCAGTTCATCGCGGGGGCGGACAGTAGCGGCGATTCTTGCCACTCGGCCGCTCGGGCGAGGGTAGACTCGCGAGCGTCATGGGACCGCTCGACAAGGAATGGCCGAACTTCGATGCCATGCCGGAGGACGAGGCCCTCACCGGTTCGCGCCCACGCGGCCAAAAGCTCGCGCCCTGGGTGTGGTGGGACGGCGACCTTCGGGAAGCCTCGCAGCTCAGCGTGCACTACTACGCGAACGCTCTTCACTACGGTACGGCCGCGTTCGAGGGGATCCGGGTGTACCCGAGCGCGCGCGGGCCCGTGCTCGTACGCCTGCGCGACCACCTCGAGCGCTTGCTGACATCGGCTCGCCTGTACGGCATGCGCGTGCCGTTCGATCTGGACGCCCTGGTGCGCGGCGCCATCGAGGTGACGCGGCGAAACGGCACCCGCAACGGCTACTTGCGTCCGCTCGCCTACTTCGGCGAGGGACCGATCGATCTCAAACCGAAGCTCGAGTGCCGAGTGCACGCCTTCGTCGCGGTGCGCGAGCTCGGCACGTTTCTCGGCGATGACGCGCTCCGGAACGGCATCCGCGTCATGATCTCGAGCTTTCGCAAGGTCCACCATTCGATGCTGCCGACGATGGCCAAAGCGAGCGGCCACTACGCGAACAACGTGCTCGCCGCTCACGAGGCGCTCGACCACGGCTTCGACGACGCCATCCTCCTCAATCAGGACGGCACCGTGTCGTGCGCGACCGGCTGCAACGTCTTTTTGGTGCGAGGCGGCAAGCTGATCACGAACGACGAGTCGAGCTCCATCGTTCCCGGCATCACGCGCGACTGCGTGTTCGACCTCGCGGAAGAGCACGGCATCGAGGTCACGATCCGCGCGTTCACCCGCGAGGAGCTACTGCGCGCGGACGAGGTGTTCCTGACCGGGACGGCCGCCGAGATCACGCCGGTGCGCGAGATCGACGGCCACAAGGTCCGCACCGGTAAGGGCACGCTCGGAGCCCTTTTGCAGCGCGCCTACCTCCGTGCCGTGACGGGTAAGGACGAACGACGCGCGAACTGGCTCACGCTGGTCGGCAGCTGACCCCTGGTGATAGGATCGCGCGATGTTCGACGCGCTTTCACGGGACGAACGCCTTCTCTTGCTCCGCTTCGCCTGCGCGTTCGCGTGGACGGATCTCGAGGTCACCGCGCGCGAGCGCGCCTTCGTAAGAAGGCTGGTCGAGCGACTCGAGCTCATCGGCGACGAAGCGGAAGAGGTCGAGGGTTGGCTCGACGTGGCGCCGTCGCCCGGCGACGTGGACGCGGCAAAGGTTCCCGTCGAACATCGCCGCGCGTTCGTCGAAACCGTGCGCGCGATCATCTACGCCGACGGCAAAGTCGACCCCGAAGAGCGACAACAGTTCGAACGGCTCAAAGCCGCCCTCGCCTAAGCCCTGCGTCGCAATTTCAGTCCCTCTGGACTCGAGTGCGCCGATAACCGCGCGGAGCGGCGCGAGACGCACGAACGCGGTCGCGGAGCGGATTGCGGGCGCTCCGCGCTGGGCTAGTCTGATGGCAGACGCCATGCGCGACCGCTTACTCTTTCAGGGATACTTGGCATTGGGTTTCGTCGCCGCGTGCTCCGCGGCCGGCGGTGAAGGTCCCGCGCCGGGGCCGGACCTCAGCGGCGGCAGCACGCAAACCGGAGGCACCACGGGCGGCGTCGGGCAGGGCGGCACGGGCGGCACGCTCGGCGTCGGCGGCACCATCATGACCACCGGCGGCACCTCGACCGGTGGTACCACCGGAGAGGATCCCGACGCGCGCGTCCCGCTCTGCACCGCTGACTGCGAAGATCTCGCAACGGACGGGCCGCTCATCGACGACGGCACCCCGGCCAACGTGCCCGACATGTTCGGCGGAGCAGCGTCCGGAACCGGTCCCTGCGTGGTCGAACCGGGCGAGAACTCGCTCGTCCCCTTCAACTGGCTCCGGCCGCGCGTGCACATCGCCGGCCACCAGGCGGGTACGTTCTACCAGATCAAGGTGAGCACCCCGCGCGAGCGCGACGTCCTCACGGCGTACACGCACCGCGACACCTGGATCCTCCCGCCCGAGTTCTGGGACAACGGCAACGCCGACGCGCCGAAGGGCCTCACCTACAACGTCTTCGACGAGGACATCACGATCGCCGTCCGCTCGTCGACCGGCGGCGAGACCACCGTCACCTTCCAGATCGCTCCGGTCAAAGCCGGCGGCTCGATGGTGTTCTGGAGCTCGATCACGACCGAGCCGGGCGCCAATACGAATGCTCTCTTCGGCTTCGCGCCTGGTGACGAAGGCATCACGGTCGCACTGAAGCCGCTCGACGTGCTGGAAACGATCCAGGACGACAACGCGGGCCAGCCGAAGCGCGCGATCGCCGATGCGCAGGTCGGTGCGGTCCCCGCGGGCGGCGTGCGCTGCGTCGGGTGCCACACCTCGACCCCGGACGGCGTCGCCGTGAACATCACCGATCACTGGCCGTGGAACGTGCGGCTCGTGAACATCTCGGGGCCCAACCGTGGCAGCGCGCCCGACTACGTCACGCCGATGGGCGACCTCGTCATGCAGATGCCCTGGCAGGGCGTGACGAGCTACTCGAAGGCCGATTGGGACGCGGGTAACCGCCGGTACGTCACCTCGTTTGCCAAGCGCCCGGACACCGTGGCCACCGAGCCGTGGAAATTCTGGGGCGTGGACTGCGGCGGCGTGGAGTGCCCGTACACCGGCAAGGACGACCTCATCTGGGTCAACGTCGCCGCGGAGGGAACGCCCCCTGCCAACAACAACGACAACGCCATTCCGAAGGCGCTGATCGCGGCTCAGGGCACGGGCTGGGGGATCATCAGCCGAACCGGTGACACCGCTGGCGCGGTGTTGCCGGACTTCAGCCACAGTGGGCAGAGCATCGTCTACACATCGACGGACGCGACGGCGGACGGCCACGTCGGCATTCAGCCGTACAAGAACGTGACGGCTCCGACGAAGGTGGACCTCTACACCGTACCGTTTGCCAACGGTCTCGGCGGCGCCGCGACGCCGGTCGCCGGAGCAGCGGAAGCGGCGCACGCAGAGTACTACCCGGACTACGCGGCCGACGACGCGCTCATCGCCTACACCCGCGTCTCGAACTTCCAGCAGATCTTCTCGGCCGCCGCCAACGAAGAGGGGAAGAAGATCTACTACCGCCCGGAAGCGGAGGTCTTCGTGGTGCGCTCGAGCGGCGGCGAAGCCCTACGGCTCGAAGCGAACAACCCTCCGGCGTGTAGCGGCCAATCGAGCCCCGGCGTCTACAACAGCTGGCCCAAGTGGTCGCCCATCGTGCGCGAGACGGGCGGCAAGAAGTACTACTTCATGATCTTCTCGAGCGCGCGCCAGTCGCCCGCGAACATCAAGACCAAAGAGGGCACCGACGTTCAGCCGGCGATCCCGATGTCCCAGCTTTACATGGCCGCCGTCGTGGACCAGGGCGGCACGCTCACCTCGTACGGCCCGTCGTACCTCTGGAACCAGCGCTACAACGTGACCGGGACCGTGGACGCGCCCGTGATCAACGACTTCGTCCAGAGCAACGTGACGCCCGCCTGGGACGAATTCCAGGCTCCGGCGGTCCCGCCGATCGTCGTCGTCGTGAAGTGACCTGGCGGCGGCGGACGCCGACGCGGAGGGCGCGGCCGCGTTGCGGTCTCATCACAAAGATCCAGCGCTTCGAGCGGGCATCTAGTTGTTGGAGAGCTCGACTGGCGCGAGACCGCATGGGGTCTCGCGGCTCCGGTGACTGTCGGTGGGTACCGTGAAACGACGATTGTTCCTCAAGGGCTTGGGTGGGGCCGCCGTGGCGGCGCCGTTCCTGAGCTCTTTGCGACGGCCGGCGCAGGCGTCGGCGCTGGAGTCGAATCCGCGGCGCCTGGTGATCTTCTACACAGGCGCGGGCTGCCTGACGAACCGCTGGTTTCCGACGGTCGAAGACGGGCCGATCGATCGGGACTCGCTCGCGGGGACGACGCTCGAGCGGCTCGGCCCCTACGCGGGCAAACTGTTGTTCCCGCGCGGCCTCGCGATGTACCCGCGCGGACAAGTGATCGTGGACGGCACTGCCTACTTCGATCCTCACGATCAGGCGATGGGCTCGAAACTCACCGGGGCGCCGATCGATCCCGCAGGGGACCACTACGCGCTCGGGCGTTCACTCGATCACGTGGCGGCCGAGCTCGTGAACCCGGACCGGAGGGAACCGCTCGTGCTCTCGGTGGGCCGTGCAATCTCGAGCGTCAAGACCGTGCTCTCGTACAGGAGCGCCCGCGAACCGTTCGGGCCGGTGACGAACCCCGCCACCGTCTACACCACACTGACGGGTGTCATCCTCGGCGGCGAGCCGACGACGGAGGCGGATTACCTCGTCGCGCGCGGTAAGAGCGTGATCGACATCGTGCGCGATGACCTCGACACGCTCCGGCGCGTCGACATGAGCCAGCGCGATCAGCAGAAGATCGACGACTGGCTCGCGCTCCTGCGCGAGACCGAAACGCAGCTACCCCCGCTCTGCACGCCCGACGAAGCGACGGCGCTCGGCGTCACGCAGGCTGCCGTCACCGCGGCATCGGGCACCGACACGGGCACGGCGATGACGCTCGGCGGCGAGATGATGATGAAGCTCATCGCGCTCACGATGATGTGCGACCAGAACCGGTCGATCATCCTGCAATGGCCGGGCTACGTCACCTTCAACTTCGACGGTATCCAGCACACCCACGACCATCAGGGCCTCTCGCACCGCAACGGCAGCGCTGCGGTCGGCGGGGCCTGCATCGACGGCGTCCTCGGCATGCTGCGCGAGATCGACGAGTGGTACGCGGGCCGCTTCGTGCATCTCGTGGGCCTGCTCGACAGTATTTCCGAGGGCGATGGAACGCTGCTCGAGTCCTCCGCCGTGACCTGGCTACCGGAGCTCGCCGACGGCAACGCGCACAACGTGAACAACCTGCCGATCGTGATCGCGGGCAGCGCGGGCGGCTACCTGAAGCAGGGCGTCTCGGTGAACCTCGAAACGGAACCACTCGGGACCGGCACCAGCGAGGCGTACTGCACCGAGGATGGCGACACGATCGGGTTCGAGACCGGCTCGACCACCGGCCAGGTGCCGCTGAACAAGCTCTACGTGACGCTCCTGAACGCCCTCGGCGCGACGAATGACGGCGCCGCGATCGAAGCGTTCGGCCAGGTCGACAGCAACGAGATCGAGGCGGGCATCACCCAGCCCGGTGAGCTCAGCGCGCTCAAGGCTTAGGCGAGGCTCCCGCGGCGCGCGAGCCGATGGCCGGCGGGCTCACTCGTCGAGAAGCAGCGAGACGGACGCGTCCTTCGACTCGGACTCGTTGCCCTGCTCGAGCAGCTCGGAGCGGTAGATCAGCGTACCGTCGGCAGCGACGATCTCGCCCGCGATGTCACGACCGGGGAGCGCGTTCGCGGCGGTCACGCCCATGCTCGCTTCCTTGTCGCCGAGCCACACGCGGTAGTTCTTCGTCTCGCAGTCGAGCTCGGAGGGTCCCACCGTGCAAGTGCCCTTCGTGGCGGCGGTGAGGCCGTCGTTCGAGTCGGGGACGACGCTCGTCATCGCCATCAGGGCCTCGTAGTCGGCCACCGTTCCGGGCTTCTCGCTGCCCTCGAACAGTCGCACCACGCGCTTCACCTCGCCGTTCGCATCGACCCACGCCCGGAGGCCGCGCGCGCCGGTCGTGTCCTCGAGGCGATACTCGATGATCCACGCGTCGCCCTCTTTTCCGGTGACGCGCTCGGTGAAGAGCGCCGGGTGCTTACGGAAGCTGCCCGTGATCATGTGGACGTTGAAGTCGCCGACGCGACGCGTGCTCGCCGGGGCGGCCTCGCTCGCGGGCGCGCTCGGTTCCGCACCTGCAGCTCGAGGCGCCGCAACCGACGCGGGTTGAAGCGTCGGCGCCGTCGCCAGCGATGGACCAGCGCAACCGACAGTGAGAGTTGCAACCGCCGTCAACGCCCCGAGGCGGCCGCCAATGCGGACGCCGAGGTCTAGGGCGCGGACGCCGAGGTCTAGGGAGTAGTTCTTCCGCATGCATTCGGCCTTCTCACGGCACGCGGGTTCCGGCCAAATTTCGAGGGAGGGATCACGGAGAACCTGGTACCCTCACGAGTTCATGCCCGGCGACGAAAGCGGCGAGAGCGACCGCCTGAACCGCGAGCGCACGGAGAGCGCGCTCGAAGAGTCAGAGCAGCGCTTTCGAAGTGTGGTCCAGGGGGCGCCGGACGGCGTGGCCATCCTCCGGGGTCCCGTGATCCTCTACATGAACCCGCGAGCCGCCGGCATGCTGGGCATCCCCTCGCCGGAGAAGGCCGTTGGGCGCCGCATCACCGAGTTCATCCATCCGGACGAGGTCGAGCTCGCGGCAACCCGAATTCAGGAGCTCCTCAGGACCGGTATCGCTCCCGACGCCCCCAACGAATACCGCTCGCAGTCGCTCGACGGGCGTCACCTCACGGTCGAGATCAAGTCGATTCGCATCGATTTCGATGGAAAACCCGCCGTGCTCGCCTTCGCGCGCGACGTGACCGATCGGAAGGCCCTCGAGGGTCGCGTCGCCCAGGCCGAGCGCCTATCCGCCCTCGGCGTTCTCTCGGCGGGGGTGGCCCACGAGATCAACAACCCCCTCGCCTACCTCTTATTGAACCTCGAGTTCATCGAGCAGCAGATCGCCCAG
>Ga0315910_10000524_pt1 | contig 38010 bp, 31 predicted proteins | sample EdamamesoilMG_FD_204470 | JGI IMG/M metagenome (GOLD analysis project Ga0315910, IMG submission 204470) | Garden soil microbial communities collected in Santa Monica, California, United States - Edamame soil | ecosystem: Environmental > Terrestrial > Soil > Garden | place: USA: California...
TGCGAAGAACCCCCTCTGGGTGAGGGGTGTTCGCACCTCCGCCAGCCACCGATCCGCGCGGGCACGGCTGTTTCTTTCGGCAGGGTGCTTCTTTCAGCACCCTGCTAACGGCGAGGGGGCGGGGGTTCCGACTTCAAGCTGCCCTGAAGCAGCACGTCCATCCGACGCGGCGAGATGCCCAGCGCTTCGGCGATGAACGAGAGCAAGGTCCACTCCTCTTCGGTCGCGCGCTCGTCGGAGAGGGCAACGGCACTGGCCAGCGTGAACGCGAGCTCGGCGTCCTCCCGGTCGGCCGACAGGTCGCTGCACACTCGGTGGAGCCGGAGCTCCCAGCCATCGCGATGGGCACGTTCGGTGACGGCGCGCTCGACCCGCTCGAGTGTGCTCCGGGGCAAGCGACCATCGGTGAGGGCCACGAAGGCACCGAGCGTGGCAGCGCGCTCCCTGGGGTCGACCGTCCCGTCTGCACCCGCCACCAGGAACAAGAGCTCAGCAAACGGATAGAACCGCTCGAGGATCGCTGCTTCCTCCGGACTGTCCTCGCCTGCACGGCCCGAGGGGTCACGCGGCCGGATCGACCGTGGCGCCAGCCCAAGTAGATGATCGCGCAGCGTCCGCATCAAAGGCGTATCGACGTTCATTCAGAGGCCTCTCCACTCCCGCTCCGTTCAATCGTGCCGCGCGCGCGGCGCGCGAGCAATACCCATTTGCCTTGCCGGCTCCAGCCGGCGCGTGGTTAGACCGTGTGTCATGGAGAGGGCAGCATTCGAGGCGGTGTTCGAAAATGATTACGTGCTGGTGCAAGCAGACCACCACGAGCGACTCGTGCTCGTCGACCGCAAGCCTCAACCCTTCCAGGCACTCCAAGATTTCGTCGCAACCGTGGACGACATCCTCGCGGCAGTGACGCGCGCCAATGCGCTGGACTACGGCCTCCTTTACGACACACGCCAAGGTCCGCCACCGGGCGGCAAAACGTATATGAAAGCGTTCACGCGCATGGCCGAAGAGCTTTCATCTCGTTTCCGCCGTGTTGCGGCGGTCGTGGCCGATGCCGACACGCTCGAAGCCGTGAGGGTCTATGCCCCGAGCCGCGTGCAGTTCTTCGTCAACCCGACGGCCGCCCGTACCGCGCTTCATCACATGGCGCGCGAGTAGCGGGTGCCTCGAGCGCACCCTGCCGAAAGAAACGACCGTACGCGCGCCCCTCACGGGAGGGGGGTTCTTCCCACGGATGTCGTTCGACGTGTCCGCGCGAAGAGCCACGTAGGCCACGACTCTGCGTCGCACGAAGACCTACATTCTCCTCCGCGCCGTTTCCCACGGATCGGCACGCAGCGAAGCCGCCCGAGGCAGGCGCGCTGCTGGACGCGATGATGCATGAGCGGCGTGAGCGAAGGCTGAGACGCCCGCTGAAATCATCTGAAATTCTATCGCACTCCCGGGCGATCCAGCCCCGACGTTCCTGGCACTGGTGCGCGCACTCTTCTCGCCGCGTCCGTCGCGTCGCGAGAGTGGACCGCCGCGAGTACCCGACGCCACCAGAACACGACTCGCCGAACGTGACGCCTCGTCGTCGACCCTCGAGCCGATCGTGAGCGATTTCCGCCCGCATGGGTTCCGCGTTACTCTGCTCGACCAATCTATCGTGGCGAAGTCACATTCGCCGAAAGGGGTGGCACGACCTTGATCCAGTTCGACGATGAAACGCGTGGGCAGATGTACGGAGCGCTGAAGCAGGCATTCCCCGACGCAAAGGTGACCGATGCAGATTTGGTGGCGCTAGCCGTGTGTCTGAGGCGCTCGCGCGCCGCACGGGAACAAGTCCCCCAGCAGCTCGAGGACGTGGATATCTCCCCCTACGACAGCGATCTCGCCCAGTACGAGGCCGCAGCCGATCTTCCACCGCTCGAGAAAAGCACGGTTGCACGTCCTGCGACCGACAAGGGTCGCTACTATTGGGCGCGCGCGACGCACGCGCGCAAAGAGCCGGATGGTTTTCCGGCGTTCGTGGGAGAGCTCGCGATGGCACGCGTGACGTTGCCAGCGCGGATTCCGCAGCCGTTCAAGACCTCCATCGGTCACGTGCTCCCCGGCGACCATTTGGTCGACACCGTGCTCGAAGCCAACCAGAAGTATGCCCGCTTCCTCAGCCAGCCCATCGGCAGACTCGATCTCATCACGCCACCTCGTCAGGGCGTCCGCTTCGGCGCCATCAGCGTGCTCCTCGGCTACGCATCGCCGACTGCTGCGGCTCCGTTCTGTTACATCCTGGAAGCCGGAACTGCGACCGGTCAACCCAAGGTGCTCTACCTGGGTAAGACCATCGACTCGACCATCAACGCATACTCGGGCTATCAGCCGACGCCGTTCGCGTGTCCCAGTCATGCTTACACGGGTCAGCTCACGTTGAGCGGTGACGATCCAGCCACTCTCCGCGTGACCTCACGCACCGTCGAGGGCGGCCAGAGCCAACCCCCCTACATCGATGTCACCGTTGAGTTTGCCTTGCAGACCGGCAGCATTTCGACCATCTGGCCAGGTTTCTTGATGGCGCGGGCTGCGAGCATCGTGCTCATGAGAAGCCTCAAAAAGACCATCCCGACGGACTGCGATCTCAACCCACCTGGAGCCAAGGTCTCGTGATGCCCTCGCTGCGCTCAGCCGCATACTTGCTTGCCCTGACTCTCATCGGCTGCAACGGGGGGGTGGAACACCCACCCCCGAACGAGCCGAATCAGCCGGACTACTGCGCAAAACGTCCGCCTGAGGAGGATAATTGCATGGCTTGTACCTCCCAGCCTGGCTGCGGTTGGTGCAATACTCCGGCTTCGGGACCGGCAGGGTGCCAAGCCGGAACCGAAGCAATGCCCGCTACCTGCCAGGATGGCTGGGCGCAAAGCACGGAGGAGTGTCAAGCGCCGCCGCCCCCACCTCCCCCCCTGGAGTGATTCGCGTGACCGAGCTCAGAACGTCCACCACGAAATCCGCCGCTCCCGACGCAATCGCGAAGGTGAGAGCGAACTTCGCCGCCGAGTACCAGGAACTCGAGCAGCTGATCGCGCAGACACCCGAGGACGCGACGGTGAAGGGCATGTTCCTGAGCTCCTTCTTGGACTCGCTCGATCGGGGCGGTCACAAGCGACCTACGGAAGCGCGGTTCCTTTCGTTCAAAGACTACTCCTTGCGCGAGTTCATGCGCCTCATGCTGGACGCCATTGCGACCGCGTGGCCCACCATGCCGCCGAGCGCCGGCCTAAGGCGCCTGGGACAGAACGCCTACCCCACGTTGGCTGAAAGCGTGGTGGGGCGCGTCCTCTTCAGCGTCGCAGGCCGGAGCTTTGGGACCGCGCTGCAACTGACCGAGAAGGCCTACAAAGTCAGCTTGAACCCAGGTGTGGCGCGCCTCGCTCAGCTCACCGAAAAGTCAGCTGTACTCGAGATGCGCGACATCTGGAACTTCGCCGACTGCTATCAAGTGGGCGTGATGGAGGGAGCGATGACGGCGTACCGCGTCAAGGGCGAGGTGCGAGCGCAACGCCTCTCACGACCCTGCGACGTCGATCTCCACCTACGTTGGGAATGAGCGCCAAAAGCTGGCGCGCCGACGTTCACATCCTCCGCCTCACCCGCCCGCGCGCGTGACGTAGAAGATGACCGGGTCGAGAGCCACCGGCTCGCCCTTCTGTCGAATCGCCTGGTCGAAGTGCACGCGAAGCTCGTCGCCACGGTCGAGTCCCTTGGCGGTGAACTTCACCGCCACCTTCTGCTTCGCCTTCGGAGCCACCTCGTAGACGGGCGCCTGGCTGCCCGCTGCATGACGCATCATCCCGAAATAGGCTTCGATCTCGATCTCGGCCTTCATGACGACGAGCGGTTCCTTCGACAAGTTCTCGACCTGGAACTGAATCACGTCGCCCGAAACGTCGAGGACCGTGATGCGCACGATGTTCTTGCGCTCGACCCGATACGTGGCCTGCTCGAGGGAAACGGCTGCGCATCCAGCAGCTAGACTGCCGGCGGACATACTGGCGCAGAGGAGGAGGAGTCCGAGGGCTCGACGCGGACGACACTTCATACCGACGATGCTGGCCCCGTGATCAGCGCTCAGCAAGCCCGGGCAGCGATAGCAGCGTGCCGAAAAATGTACCCTGGCAGTGAGAACGAGGCGGCCGCGGAAAAAGGCCCGGCTCGTACGCTGCCCAGGCGCCCGGATCCACGCGGCCGGCTCACGTTTCTTGTCGGCAGGATGCGCTTGAAGCACCCTGCTACGAGGCTGGGGGTGAGGTCGCAGGGCAGCGCTCACCGGGGGAAGGAGAGGTGCCCTTGGTGAAAGAGGAGGGAGCATGACGGGAGCGCTTGATTTGGTGAGGCTGGATGCGGAGGCGCTCGCGCCGTACCGACGGGCGGGAGATCCCCTGGCGGATCAGGTGATCGAGGCGATCTTCCGGCACGGCGAAGTCGACGCGGTTCGTCGGCTCCTGCGGAACCTGGTCGAAAATGACGAGCTCCCTTCGCCCGCGACGACCGCCAGCGCGGGCTTGAGTCCCCACGTGATGGCGGAGATCGCTCGCTTCTTGGAGCTCAGCGAGTCCACCCTGCGGCCACTCGATCCAGTCATGATCGAACGGGGCGAGGAGTTCTTCGCCGAGCACGGCCCAGAGATTCTGATGATTCTGGCGATGTACTCGCTGCCAGCTTCGTACACGGCCAAACGCGGAGTGCAGGTGCTCGCACAGACCAGACGGCTCGAGTCGCACCCGATGAGGCGTCTGATCGAGACGACGCAGATGGTGGTCGACGTGATGAGTCCCGGCGGTCTGCGCCTGGCCAAGAACCCACAAAACCACGGCAAAGGCGTGCGTTCGGCGCAGAAGGTGCGACTCATGCACGCAGCGATTCGCCGCTTGATCTTGGAGCGCTCCGGCGACGCTTGGACCGAGCAGTTTGGCATACCGATCAACCAAATGGACCTCTTGGGCACGCTGATGACCTTCTCGTCCGTGGTACTCGACGGTCTGCGGGTGCTCGGCGTGCAGCCGAGCCCAGAAGAAGAGAGCGCCTACCTGTATGCTTGGCGCGCAATCGGAGGGCTCATCGGCCTGTCCGAGGAATTGCTGCCCACGACCGTGGCGGAGGCTGCACATCTGACGACCGTCATTCGCCGCTCGGAGCTCGGACGTTCGGAAGAAGGCGTCGAGATGACGCGTGCGCTCGTGACCACGCTCGAAACGAAGGTCGAGCCGCGCCTCTTGCGCGGCATCGTGGTGTCGCTCATGCACCAGTTTCTCGGCCCCTACGCCCGCACCATCGACCTTCCACCTGCAGACTGGACGCGCCTGCTGGTGAGTCCGCTCATCGGCATTTCACGCGCCCTAGACAAGATCCACCACGACTTTGGTGCTCTGGCCTGGATCCACCGCAAGATTGCGCTCGGCGTCGTCCGCGGTTTACTCGACCTCGAGCGGGGGCCTACTCGACCCACCTTCGATTTGCCCGATCACCTGGCGAATGGCTGGGGACTCGCTGAGGGCAACGCATGATGTCGACGCTGGCGGCGTCGCCGGTCGGTCGTTGGCCGATCTACCAGCTGGAGACCGGCGAGCCCTTCGACATGTCCGCCTGGTACAACTGGGTGGGAGGCGTGGGAGCCGCTTGTTGGCTCATCGCGTACGTACTGGTGATCATCCAGGGTCATCGACAGCACACCTACGGGGTGCCGATCGTTGCCGTCTGTCTCAACTTCACCTGGGAGCTGATGGACTCGTTCTTTCTGCCAGACCCGGTTCCACTTTGGGTCATCATCGATCGAGCGTGGTTCGTGGTGGACCTGTTGATCGCGGCCGAGCTTTTCCGCTACGGCAAGCGAGAGCAACTCTGGCCCGAGGTGCAGAGGGCCTTTTATGTCCTGGTCCCCGTGCTGCTGCTGGCTGCGTTCTTGGGCCAATACGCCTGGGTCACCACCTTCCACGACACGCTCGGCATCCTCTTGGCCTTCGTGATCAACCTGGTCATGAGTGCGGTCTTCTTGCCGTTCTACTTTACCCGCCGGTCCACGGGGCGCGGTCTGTCGCTCCCCGTCGCTTGGCTCAAGATGCTGGGCACGGCGCTCTCGTCGGTACAGTGTTACTTTCTGATCCCGCTCATCCACCCAGTGGCGCCCAGCAGCACGCACTTTGGTCCGTACTCCTTCTTCCATTTCCTCTTCATCGCCTGCTTCGCGCTGGACGTCGGCTACATCGTGCTCTTGAGCCGAAGGCCGCTCGCGCCAGCACACCCCTGAGGAACGCATGCGGCTGGCAGGGGGCCTCGAGCCGCACCCTGCCGACGAGAACCACGCGCCCGCGCGCAGCAGCGCGGAGAAGCGCCGAGAGCCTCTGCTCGCACGGAAAAGGCACTGGGTGGGGCCCGCGGCGGCAAGCCTCACCTCGCGTGAAGGCAGGTCCGCCGCCCTCCAAGAATCCCGAGCCTCGAATGACCTTTGCTTCAATGGGCTTCCCGCCGGTTGCAAACGCGAGCGCCCCACGCCACCTTCCGTTGCGATGAGCACTTCGGGTCCAGCAAATGCGCCACCCCGCGAGCGGCGGTGGGATCTGGTCAGCTTGGGCGAGGTCATGCTGCGGCTCGACCCAGGAGAAGGGCGCATTCACACCTCGCGTCAGTTCACGGTGTGGGAAGGGGGCGGCGAGTACAATGTGGCACGCGGTCTCCGTCGCTGCTTCGGTCTGCGCACGGCGCTCGTGACGGCGATCGTCGACAATGCGATTGGCCGCTTGCTCGAGGACTTGCTGCTGCAAGGCGGCGTCGATCTGACGCACGTCCGGTGGCTGCCGTTCGATGGCATTGGTCGCGAAGCGCGCAACTCGCTCAACTTCACCGAGCGTGGATTCGGGCCGCGTGGGGGTGTCGGTTGCAGCGATCGCGGGCACTCCGCCACCTCGCAGCTCGACGTCGGACAGCTGCCTTGGCAGCGCATTTTCCGGGACGAGGGTGCGCGCTGGCTGCACACCGGTGGCATTTTCGCGGCCCTGGGCAGTCGCACGCCCAACGTGGCCGAAGAAGCCATGCGCGCCGCGCGTGAGCACGGGGCCACGGTCTCGTACGATCTCAACTATCGGGCATCGCTCTGGAAGGGCAATGGCGGCCAGGCGGCGGCGCAAGCCGTCAACCAACGGCTCGCCCGGCACGTCGATGTCCTCTTCGGTAACGAGGAGGACTTCACCGCCGCACTTGGCTTTTCGGTGGAAGACACGGATGCGAACTATCACGAGCTCAGCACCAAAAGCTTCCGACGCATGATCGAGCGAGTCGTCGCGCGCTACCCGAACCTGCGGACCATCGCGACCACGCTGCGCACGGCGCGCTCCGCGACCATGAATGACTGGGGAGCGCTCTGCTATCACGAGGGACAGTTCTACGAGGTGCCGCAGGTACCGATTGAAATCCTCGATCGCGTCGGCGGCGGAGACTCATTCGCCTCGGGCTTCATCTACGGCCTGCTTTCGGGCCAAGGTGCCGACTACGCGCTCCGCGCTGGCGTGAGCCACGGAGCCCTGGCGATGTCGACGCCCGGTGATACGAGCACCGCGACGTTGGCCGAGGTCGAGCGCTTCATGCGCGGACCCAGTGCGAGGATCGAGCGATGACGCGCACAGCGCGCTGCCAGCGGTTGACCGAGCTCGGCCTGGTACCGGTCGTCCGCGCGCCCAATCGGGACGGAGCGCTTGCTCTGGCACGCGCTCTCTTCGAGGGCGGCATCCATTGCCTGGAGCTCACCTTCACCGTACCGGGCGTCGCCGAGGTCATCGCTCTGCTGCGGCAGGAGCTCGGTGCAGGCGCTCTCGTCGGAGCCGGAACGGTCACGACGGTGCACGAAGCAGACGTCGCTGCCGCAGCAGGCGCCGAGTTTCTGGTGAGCCCGGGCTGTCTGCCCGACCTCGTACCCATCGGTCATCAGGTAGACATTCCCGTGCTGCTCGGAGCGCTGACGCCGACGGAGGTGCTGGCAGCGGATCGTGCAGGAGCCGATTTCGTCAAGATTTTTCCGGCCAACGCACTCGGGGGCGCGCCGTATCTCAAAGCGCTGCGCGCGCCGTTCCCCGGCCTGCGTTTCGTCCCGACCGGCGGCGTCAGCCTGACCAACATGGCGACGTTCCTCGAAGCGGGTGCGGCGGCGCTGGGCGTGGGGGCCGCGCTCGCAGATTACGAGCTCTTGCGGAACGAAGGAGCCGGTGCCGTGACAGCGCTCGCCCGACGCTACAGAGACGCATTCGCCGAGGCCCGTGCTGCCGTGAGCCGCCCAAGTACATCCTGACTCGGGGCCGTTCTCACACGACCGCCGGCTCGAGTCGCGGCACCAGGCGATGCAGGACGAAGAGCGCCAAGAGGTAGACGATGCCCGCGATGGCAAAGGGACCCTCGTAGTTGCCCATGCTGTCTCGCAGAGCACCTGCCCCGAGGTTCAGCAGGAATCCGCCCATGGCCCCGAAGAATCCACCGATGCCGATGACGGATCCCACGACGCTGCGCGGGAAGAGGTCCGAGGTGATCGTGTACAAATTGGCTGAAAATCCTTGGTGTGCGGCCGCCGCCACCCCCACCAGCGAGACGGCTAGCCACTGGTCGGGGGCGTGCGGCGCGTAGGCGACGGGTAGGATGCACAACGCACAGGCGAGCATGGCCGTCTTGCGCGCGCGATTGGTGGACCACCCCCCGCTGATCAAGCGCGAGCTCACCCAGCCTCCCAGCACGGAGCCGACGTCCGCCAGAGCGTAAACGACGATGAGCGGTGCCCCGACCGTCTTGAGGTCCACGCCGAAACGTTCCTTCAAGAAGAGCGGGAACCAGAACAAGTAGTACCACCAGATGGAGTCGGTGAGCAGCTTGGCACTCGCGTACGCCCAGGTCTGCTTGAAGCCGAGCAGCCGCGCCCAAGCGACTTTGATGACGGGATCGGGCGGATCGCTCTGGATGTAGGCTCGCTCGGCCTCGGAGAGGCGCGGATGGGCGTCTACGGAGCGATAGAGCGGCCACCAGAAGAGGAGCCAGGCGAGTCCCGCCACGCCCGTGACGACGAACGCCCATTGCCAGCCGTACGTGAGAGCGAGCCACGGCACGATGAGCGGCGCCACGATGGCACCCACGTTGGAGCCCGCGTTGAAGATACCCACGGCAAGGGCGCGTTCGCGCTGCGGGAACCACTCCGCCACGGTCTTGACCGCTGCGGGGAAGTTCCCCGATTCGCCCAGGCCGAGCGCGAACCGCGCCGCGGCAAAACCAAACGGAGTCCGACACAGCGCGTGGAGCGCCGCGGCAATCGACCAGACCAGGAGGTAGCCGGCGTAGCCGACTCTGGTACCGAAGCGATCGATGAGCCAACCTGCTACCAAGAAGCCCAGCGCGTAGGCCAGTGTGAAAGCAGCGCTGATGGTGCCGTAGTCGCTCCCCGACCAGCCGAATTCGTCCTTGAGCGTGGGGGAGAGCACTCCCAAGACGGAGCGGTCGACGTAGTTGATGGTCGTCGCGAAGAAGAGCAGTGCGAGAATGCCGAAACGCACATGGCCGCGTGGCGCGGCGCGCTCATCAGACCTCGGCATGGGAGAAATAGACTTTCGCATTCTCGTAGGAGAGGCGACGGACGAGGCGACCCAAGAGCTCGATGTCGCCTGGCAATCGTCCGCGTAGCGCGTCGGTAGCGAGCAAGTTGCAGACCAGACGACGGAAATACTCGTGGCGAGACATCGAAAGCAGACTGCGCGAGTCGGTGAGCATGCCCACGAACTGGCTCAAGAGACCATGATGAGCCACCGCACGCAGCTGCCGCTCCATGCCGTCCAGCTGGTCGAGGAACCACCACGCGCTCCCGAGCTGCATCTTGCCGGGCACGTCGCCTTGGAAGCAGCCGAGGATGGTCATCAAGAGCTCGGCGTCCTTGGGGTGGATGCCGTAGACGATGGTCTTGGCGAGCTGCCCCTTCTGATCGAGCCGGTCGAGCAGGGTCGCGAGTGGCCGCGCGATCGGGTCTTCCCCCATGGCGTCGAAACCCGTGTTGGGGCCCAAGGCCAAAAGCTGCCGCGAATTCAGGTTCCGCAGTGGTCCGAGGTGGAGCTGCTGAACCCAACCCCGGCGATGATTCATGGCCAAGAGCTCGTGCAGCAACTCAGCGCGAAAAGCGCGGCTTTCGTCAGGCCCTGCAGCGCCGCCGGCCAGCACCCGCAGAAAGGTCTCGGGCACACCGCTCGCGCCGACGTCGCCCGCATGGAGCGTGGTGATGCCATGGTCGCTCAAGCGGCACCCGACGTCGTGAAAGAACGCATGCCGACGGTCCAGCGCCTCCAGCAGGTCTTCGTAGCGCTGGATCGCGAGGCCGCTGCTCTCCTCGAGGGCGCGCACGTAGGCGCAGAAGGCCGCCGTATCCTCGATGGCGAGTGCGCGATCGGGGCGAAAAGTGGGCCGGAGGTCGAGAGCGCCCGCTGACCTTTTCTGCTTGAATGCTCGGTGATGCTCGAGTGAGTCGACCGGATCGTCCGTGGTGGCCACGAGCTCCACGCGAAATTGCTCGAGCAGGCCACAAGCCGAAAATCCCGGGTCGGCTAGCCGCACATTGACCGCCTCGTACACCTCTCGGGCGCAGGCTGGCTCGAGCAGCCGCTCTCCCAATCCGAGCGGGAAGCGAAGCTCCATGTGCGTCCAGTGGTAGAGAGGGTTGCCGAGTGTTTCAGGCACCGCCGCGGCCCAGGCTGCGAACTTCTCCCAATCGTCTGCGTCACCAGTGAGCAGACGCTCGCTCTGACCGAGCGTGCGCTGAGCACGCCACTTGTAGTGATCGCCTTCGAGCCAAAGTTCGGTGATGGACCGGAAGCGATGGTCCCGCGCGATCCAGGACGGGTCGAGGTGGTTGTGGTAGTCGATGATGGGCAGAGCGCGCGCGTATTCTTGGAAAAGGCGCTCCGCCAGCGGCGATTCCAAGAGAAAGCTATCGGTGATGAACGACCGCATGGCTCGAGTCACCGATTCACGCCACTGGCGAGGAAGCCCCCGTCGACGCTGAGCACCTCGCCGTTGACGAAGCTCGCACCGTCGGAGGCCAGAAATATGGCCGCACTCGCGAGCTCTTCGACCCGACCGAAGCGACCGAGCGGCGTACGCATCAGGAGTTCCTGACCCCGCGGAGTTCCTTCCAAGAGCGCGCGATTCAGATCGGTGGGAAATACGCCGGGCGCGATGGCATTCACCAGCACGCCTCGAGGCCCCCACTCCACGGCCAAAGCTCGAGTCAGGCCCGCTACGCCTGCCTTACTGGCCGTGTAGGCCGCGACCTCGTGAAAGCCCACGAACGACGAGAGCGAGGCGATGGTGATGATGCGACCTTGGCCGCGCTCGAGCATCGGGGCGCCAAAGACCTGACAGGCGCGCCAAGTGCCCGTGAGGTTGGTGTCGATGATGGCTGCAAACTCGGCGACAGACTGCTCCAAGCTCGCCTTGCGCTGAGTGCGGCCGGCAGCGCACAAAAGGACGTCCACCTGACCAAATGTAGAGAGCACGCTCTCGCACAGCGCCGCGAGGGAGGCTTCGTCCGTGACATCGCTGGTTCGTTCGAGCGTGCGTGCTCCGACGCCGCGGATCTCGGCGGCGACTTCCGCCACCTTGGCGCCGTCGCGGCTGGTCGCCACCACGTCTGCCCCCGCGCGGGCAAGGCCCAGCGATAGGGCGCGCCCAATGCCGGAAGTGCCGCCCGTCACCACCGCCACTTTGCCGGCGAGTTCCGTCCTCTGCTCGTTCATGTTCGCGCTGTCCTCGCTTCCGAACGCGAACCTACCAATGAAACAGCGTACCGTCTTCGAGCCGCGCGACGGGCAATGCAGCCGGCTGGTAGGGGAAGCGCGCCGCGGCCGCTTCGTCCAGGTCGACGCCGTGGCCAGGCGTGTCCGCGATGTGGAGCCGGCCCTGGGCGAACCTGTACGGCACCTGGAACACTTCGGCCGTGAGAGGACCATGCACCATGTATTCCTGGATGCCGAAGTTGTTGATGGCATGCCCGAAGTGGACCGCGGCTCCCAGCGTGACGGGCGATAGGTCCGTCGCACCGTGGAAGCCGGTTCGCACATGATAGATGCCGGCGAACGCGGCGACTTTCAGCAGATGCGTGATGCCTCCGCCGTGGCTGAGGGGCATGCGCACGTAGTCGATGAGCTGTTCGGTGATCAGCGTGGTGAGGTCGTAGACGCTGTTGAACACCTCGCCGATGGCAAGCGGCGTGACGGAATGCTTGCGAATGAGACGCAGGCTCTCTTGCAGCTCGGCCGGCACGGCGTCTTCGAGCCAATACAGCTGAAACGGCTCCAGCTCCTTGGCCAACCGTGCCGCCTCGATCGGCGAGCAGCGATGGTGGACATCGTGGAGCAGGTGAAATTCGTAGCCGAACCGATCGCGCACCTGGCCCAGCAGCTTCGGCACGAAGCGCAGGTACTTGGCGGTATCCCACACCTGCTCGGCTGCGATTCCCGGTTGCGCGGGCTCGTACGAGCTGAAGGTGCCGCCGGCTTTGGGCACGCCGTAGGTGTCCTTGACGTCGGGCACCGCGCACTGCACCCGAATGGCTTGAAAACCGGCTCCAGCCAGTGCCGCGACCGAATCGAGCGCCGCCTCGGGTGTGGCACCATTGGCGTGCCCGTACACGAGTACACCTTCTCGACTCTTGCCGCCGAGGAGGTTGTAGAGGGGCGTGCCGAGGGCTTTAGCCTTGATGTCCCAAAGTGCGACATCGACGGCCGAGATGGCGGCCATGGTGACGGGGCCGCGGCGCCAGTACGCGCCACGATAAAAGTAGTGCCAAATGTCTTCGATCCGCGAGGGATCGCGGCCGATCAGCGCTGGGATGACGTGGTCTTCGAGGTAGCTCACCACGCTCAGCTCGCGGCCATTGAGCGTCGCGTCGCCGAGCCCGTACACGCCTTCGTCCGTCTCGATCTTCAAGGTGACGAAGTTGCGTCCTGGACAACAAACCACGACGCGCGCCGAAGTGATCTTCATGATTTCCTCACTAGCAAGAGTGGCTGGCGGGAGGCCAGGCCAGCCCAGGCGAGGCCAATGAAAAGGCAGCCAAGGCGCCCTCAATCACAACCAGGGTCGAGCGGGTCGACTCCCGGGTAGCAAATGTTCTCGTAGTTCGTGCCGTAGTGGTCGTCGACGAAATCCCGCACTCGCGCCTCGTCGAAGCACTGCCCGCGCAGATGCGCCCTCCACGCCGTCGCCGCGAACGGCACGTCGAGGTCGGGATCCGGAATGACGTACAGGCGATGCGGCACCTCGTCGCACAGGGGATCGGCCGGGTATGCGTCATAGAAAGCCAAGAGCTGATCCACGAGCGCGTCGCACGAGTCTCCTCGTGCCTCGACCAGGTCGCAGTTGTAGAGCAGTGCCACCGCGCTGTGCTCGAGGCCATGCTGCAAGTAGCCTTTTGCAATCGGCTCCTCGTAGATCCCAAACTGCGCCCACACGGTGTAGTGAGGGCCGGACGTGGGCGGATTGGTATGTGGCTCGAGCTCGGTGCACGGGCTGTAATGGTCGGCCCCAGCGTCTTCGGTCTGGCACTCCCGCAAGCCACAGGCAGCTTCTGCGTCGCAGCTGATGGCACCGGGAGGAAGGGCGCTCGCGCCACCGAATCCACCCAGGCCTCCGGTCGATGCTCCGCCACTCCCGTCGCTGGCGCCACCACCGAGTCCACCGGTGCCCTCGTCGTCGACACTCTGCGTCGTGCAGCCTGCCCAAGCGGCAGAGAGTAGGAACAAAGACAGCGCGGAACTCGCGACAGCAGGCGAACGCAGGGCGGGCTTCATGCGGCGGACGCTAGCACGCCGGCCGGAGAGGCAAGCTGCCTTGTGGGCACTCGGGCTTCGATGTAGCCCCGAGCACGATGACTTGGCCTCAGGTTCTTTTGAGCGTGGCGAGTGTTCTCTGGCTGCTGGGCTGCCAGCCCACGACGCAGGCGAGGGCGCCGAAGGCATCGCCTACGTTTCGCACCCCTACCCCATGAAGACGACCGCGCCCTTCGAACAGAATTGGGACCGAGACTTCGGCTTCGCCGCCAAGCGCTACCCGCTCTTCGCTACCGAGATCGGTTACATGCGTGCGGGCGGCCCTGGGGCTCACAATCCGGTCATCGACGACGGCAGCTACGGACCGCGCATGACGGAGTACCTGGCCGAGCGTGGCGCCTCGTGGGTAGCGTGGGTCTTCCATCCCACATGGTCGCCGCAGCTCATCTCCGACTGGAACTTCACGCCCCGAGGCGCCCCTCGCCCCCTAGCGTCCGGCAACCTCCCACCTAACTGCTCAGGGCGGTCAGAGCGGAGCGCTTCCAATGTTGCGTGCGGCTGCAAATTGCCGACACTGACAGAATGCTTCGACCTCTCCGCTTCGTCCCCATCCTCGGTTTGCTGAGTGGCTGCGCTGGCGCTCCGCCGAAGGCCGCCACCCCCGAAAAGCCGTCCGCGCCGCTCGCGAGCGATGCCGCCGAGGCCACCGCGGCCTCTGCAGAACCGCCCCCCGCCGAAGAGCCGCCCGCGCCCGCGCTGGTGGCCGCACTACCACCCGACTGCGACGGTGCTTCGCCGTGTGTGCCGCCGCCTGAATTTGCGCGCGCGACCTGTCAGGGCCGGTTCGAAGCTCTGGCTCTCACGATGTTCGAGAAGCGAAGCCCCTGGCGGCGCCTCTACCTGAAGGCCGAGGCCGTCGAAGCGGTCAACGCCTACGACAAGCGTCTCACCGCCGAGCCGCTGGTCTTTGGCGAAGAGGTCATCGTGCTGCGTGACGGCGGCGCAGCCGGCAAGAACGGAGTGCAGGTCGGCAGCTCGGACATCGACGTCCTGCGCTGGGACGGAACGTGCGCCACGGTCGCGCGTGAGATGTTTTCGACGACGATGATGCCGGAAGTGAAGGCCCCGCCCATCAGCTGGCGCCATCTCGGTGGCAACCTGCGCGGCGCCCTGCTCGAGTCGAAGTACGTGAAGATGGCGCACAAGCGCGAGAAAGACGTGTGCCAAGGCGAGCGCGCCTCGGACCCGAGTCCGACCTGCGCCAAGGCGCGCAAGATGCTGAATGATTCGATCACCGTGGCCGTGCGCGGCGGCATCGAGCTGCCCACCCCCGACGAGCTCCCCGTCTGGGCCACGCCGGACCAGGCCGCGAGCGACGAGACCACGCTCGCCCTTTCCGAGGACTGAGCCCCCCAGTCCCGTCGCCGTGACGAAAACGAGAAAGCGCCCGCGAGCAGCTGCTCGCAGGCGCTTTTCTCTTATTCGACGTCGAGCTCAGTCGAGCGGGAAGCTCTGCACGCCCTGATAGCCGAGCGCGCAGTAGGCGGTGTCGTCCACGACTTCGAGTGCCGAGCACGAGTAGCCGCCCATCTCGTGCTTCTTCATGACGACCTCGTCGGGATCGCTCGAGTCGACCACGATGAGCTGGCCGTAGCTCGAAATGAAGGCTCGATTTCCTCGAGCCACCAGGTTGCCCCACGACACGTCCTCGGTGTCGATCTGGCCGAGGTCCGAGAGCTCGCCGTCACCATCGATGCTGAAGGTCCGCAGTAGGGACGAAGAGTAGCCACTATCGTCGTAGCTGTAATAGGTGGCAAACACGCGACTCTTGGTGACGGCCACACCATTTGCCCACGCGTCACCCTGGTCGATCAGAGCCGAGTCGGTGAGGACGGCCTGGTCGCCATCGAGCTCGAGCGTATGCACCGTGCGCCGATAGATGTGGCAGCTCAGGTTGCTCGAGTCGAAGTACCCGTTCCGGCATTGATCCCAAGACAAGGCGGGCTTTTCCTCGAGCACGTAGTCGAGGGTGACGACACGCCCAGACTCGTGATCGAAGTCCACCACGGCGCCCGGGATGTTCACTTCGGACAGCAGCTTCGGATTCTCGAGGTCGCTCACATCGATGCGATCGAGGTAGTAGCGCACGCGGCCCGTGCCGTCGTCCAGGGGGACCTGGTGCTGGCTGGCCACGATGTCACCCGAGACGAGCGCCTGCTGACGGTTCGCGTAGTAGCCGTAGTAGTAGCCGCCCCACCAGCCCCAGCCCACGTCGATCGCGCAGCCGGAGACGTTGGAACCAAAGCCACCGTTCGAGATGCTGCGGGGCATTTCGAGCTCGGATACGACCACCGGAGCGGCTGGATCAGCGAGCGAGATGACGTCGTAGGTGAACTGCGTGTCGGCGATGCTGCTGCCCTCGGGTGTGGTGGAGTACTGAGTCTGGACGTGGCCCACGAGCAGTGCGCTGTCGGTCTTCACGACGCCCGATAGGTACTCGCCTTCCGCTTCCGTCGCGACCTCGAAGGTGCCTGCCAGCGTGGGATTCTCACGATCGCGAATGTCGACGATGAAGAAGGTCAGCGTCTCGGTGCCCTTACCGCTGGTCTCGCTCCAGTCGTACGAGCGGCGAGGTACGTAAGCGTAGCCACCCTCCACGAGCACCTGATTCTCCCAATACGAGTAGCCATTGCACTGGTCCTCGTTGAACTCGAAGTCGGAGAGGTCGATGTCGCCGAGGGGTTCGGCCTGCTCGACTTCGCTCAGGCGCGCAAAATCGAGGGTCGTCTCTTCGGTCCACCAATCGGTCCCGAAGCGCAACATGGTGCTGCCCATGGCGCGGATCTGCGACACGTTCCGTGCGAGCTCCAGGCGACCGAGAGTGGCCGGCGCATCGCGATCGGAGATGTCGAAAGTCTGCACGGCGTTGTCCGATACGCCCATCAAGGCGTCGCCGACCAAGAATCCGCGGCGAGCCTGGCCCACCTGAGGAGCCATTCCCCGCAGGGTGAGCGTGTCTTCGGTCATGTCGACCAGCTGAATGCCGCTCAGATACTGGCCGCTGTAGCAGGCGGTGTCGCTCTCGTCGTACTCCCAGCCCGAGAACGGCACCAAGATGAGACCTTCGTCCGAAAGGATGTTGAAGGCCTTGTGGATGCGGTCCTGGTCTTCTGCAAACGAGGCCCACGAGCCGCCGAAGTTGACGCGCGCGAGCTGCGTCGGCTGAGCCAAGTTGCTCACATCGAAGAGCGTCACGTGGAGCGCGCCCTCCGAGTCGGCGTTGTCGTAGCCGAGCGCATAGATGCGATCACCACGCGGCTCCATGTGGTAGACCCAGCCAGGAATTTCGAGTTCACCCACCTGCCGCGGAGCAGTGGGGTCGGACACATCCAAGGTGAACAGCGGATCCGTCTGCTCGAAGGTGATGGCGTAGGCGCGATCTCCGTCGAAGCGCACGCTGCGCAGGTCCTCCGGACGCGGCAACACCATCTCCACGACGCCCACGCGCTCCAGGTCGGACGACGAATCCACCCGGAAGATCTCGACCAGGGGCGGAGAGTCGCTACCCCAGGCGCCCTGCTGGCTGATCACACGCAGGTGCCCTTCGAACTCATCGAGCTGCCAGCGGCTCTCGATCGGTCCGGCGATGGCCACCTCGGCGCCTTTCACCAAGTCACCGTTTGGATCGGAGATGTCCACGACGTCGACGACGCCGCCATACGAGCCGCCCCAATCGAGACCCGAAATGTAGATGCGCTCCGTGGTCACGGCGATGCTGCGCTGACCCCCGTAGCCGTTGTCGTCGACCAGTCGCAGCTCGTCCACGAGCTGAAATGCGTTGGGGTCGCCGACGTTGAACGATGTGACCCGCGTGTTGACCGAGGTCTCGCAGCCCCAGCAGTAGCCGTTCTCGTAGGTGACGAGGTACATGACGTCGCCCACTTTGCGCGAGTCGGAGATCTCCCCCGCCACGTCGTGTTTGCCGAGTACGACGATGTTCGCGGGATCGGTCAGGTCGAGGGCTTCGACGCGCGCCGTCGTCTGCCAGCTGAAGTTGCCGTCCTCGTTGGCCTCGTAGCGGCCCCAGCCGTTGTACATCACGTAGGCGCGGGTGCCCTCCACGTACATCTCGAAGGGTACCGCCGAGGTTTTGTGACCGCCGAGCAGAACGAGATGCGCCGGGTCCGCGACGTCGACGACGCTCAGGCCCGAGTAGCGCGAAAGCGCGTAGAGCTTCGTGCCGTCCACCTTGATGATGTCCGCCTCGCTGATGACGCGCTCGGCCTCGCCGCCGTCGCCATCGTTGCCGCTCGCGCCCGCGCCTGGTGCCGTCGGGGTCCCGCTCGAACCGCCCGAGCCGTTCTCTCCCGACAAGCCGCCGTCTGCGGCGGAATCGCCGCTTTCGGGGACCGAGCTGCCGGGGACGTGCGAGATGAACTCGTGCGTGCCGGGCGGCATGGGCGGGGTGTCGATCTCCCCGGTGTTGCAGGCGACAGCCGCACCCAGGGGAGCCAGGAGGAGCGCTCGGAAGGCAATCTGTAAGGTTCGGGACATGGCACAGTGTGTCTAGCACGGGGCGTGCCAAATCTCCCGGCAGGCGGCGGCACCGAGTCGGCTCAGAAATCCGCCCGAAACGAGCGTGGGCCGCTTCTCGAGCCTCGGCACATGGCCTGGCACACTTTGGCGCAACTGATCCGCCTGTCCCTCCCGCGCGAACGCGACCCGACGCGCCCAGCCCGCGATCGAGCGGCCGCAATCAGGGCCTCAGCCCGTGGTGTCGATCGTCACCCCGTAGCTCAACGTGGACGTGAGCTCGGCGCCCTGAAAGGTGTACCCGCCCTCGATGGGCATCGTCTCGAGCTGAGTGGGGGCCGCGCACAAACGGACGTGCCCATCGGTCACGCGCAAGCCGTGCGTGGGATCCCAACCGTGAAAGCCGTGGCCGGGGAGCAGCACCTCGGGCCAGCCGTGCAGGTGGCGCTGCCCGTCGGGCGTGTCGGCGGCCGCCTGGTACCCGCTGACGAAACGAGCTTCGAGACCGACTGCGCGGCAGCACTCGAGGAAGAGCAGCGTCAGGTCACGGCAGGCCCCCGTCGCACTCCGCAACGTCTCGACCGGGGCGCGCGCATTGCCCGAAGCACGCACCTGGCGGAAAGTGCGCTCGTAGAGCGTGCGACTGAGCGCGTCGAGAAAGTCGAGCACCTGATCGCTACTCGCCGCGAGCACGTCCTGCGCGAAGGCGCCCACCTCCCCGCTGCCCTGGGCGACCAAAGGCGTCAGGGCCGGATAGGGAAGGCGGGGGAGACTCAAGCCCTCGAGCTCGGGCGGCGCCGAGGTGAACGCCTCGAAGCGACTGTCGACCGACAGCACCGTGGTGGTTCCCGTGAACTCGACCTCGACGACGTCATTGCCCTCGGCATCCCGAGCGAGCGTTCGTCGAAGCGGAAGTGGCTCGACGACGAGCGCGTGGCGCGTCACGCGGAGCGTCGGTCCTTGCGGGACCAAGCGGAGTACGTGCCTGCCGAGCGCGACCGGTGCCGAGTATTCGTAGCGGGAGAAGTGGTGCACCGACATCCGCATGGCCAGCATCATGGCGGGGGTAGGGTGACGCGCCAATCCCCGCTCCGTTTCAGGCCATGGTCGAGCCGGGCGGTTTCTGACAGTCTGTGCTGAATGCAGAGCGGGCGGGGTGAAGCGGGATGAGGACCACCGTGACGAGTCGGAGCTGGGTCGAGCGGCTCGCGGTGCTTCTGCTCCTGGCATCCGGCTGCGCGGCGAAAAGCACGGCACCACCCGACCTGCCACTCCCAGCAAGTGCCTGCTGGGACCCGCCGAGCTGCTTCGAAGTGCTCGAACGCAGCTCAGACTTGCGGGCCGTGGAGCACGCGGCCGCGGAGCTTGGTAAAGTGGGCGCACCGGCCATCCCCCGACTCGCCTGGCAGGTCCGCTACGGGCACGACGGGGTCCTCTACGGTGCAGCGTTGGCGCTTGGCCACGTCGCGACGGTTCACCCGGGAGACGTTCGCACCGCCGCTGGCGACGCCCTGCGCGAGCTCTGCGCGGACCGCTGGTGGGCGGCGTGTTGGGCCGCCGCGCAGGCCCAAGATCGCGAGGCGTATCCGATCTTCGTCCGCCATCTCCGGCGGGGTGACGCCGTGGAGCTCTTTTCTGATGGCAAGATCTCGCCCTCGGTAGCCGAGTGGTTCGTGACCGAGCTCGAGAACCGGCGTGCGAGCACGGCCGTGCTCTCGGGCGTGCTGTACATCCTCGAGCGCACCGATGGGCCCCTCTCGCTCGCGTCGCTCGAGCGCGTTCGCCAGCTCCTGGCCGCGGAGCCAGCGAAGACCTTCGAGCGTTGGCCACGTCGTGATTCTTGTCGGCTGCCCAACCACGACTGCTGGTCCCGCGGCGACTACCTCGTCACCATCATTGGCGTCTGGCGCACGCGAGGGGTCCCAGCGCGTGCGGAGGTGCGACGGATTTGGCAGTCGGCCGCGCCACCTCACCAGCGTATCGCACGACGCACACTGGCTCGCATGGGCGATCGGGCGATCCTCCCGAGCATCCAGCGTGACCTGACAGAGCCCACCCCCGCAGACCACGCTGACCCGCTGGTAGAATACGAGGCAGAACTGCTGCACGAGACGGCCCTGCAGGATTTGTCCTTGCTGGGCCCCGCTGCACGCCCCGAAGTGCCTGAGCTCATCGCGCGCATGCAGAAGGCGAGCGGACGAGAGCGTCAGGCCCTGCTGGCAGTGATCCAGAGCATCGGCGGGCCGCTGGCCGTTCGGCTGGCCCTCGAGGAGCTCCGGACTCCCCCCGACGACGACACCCGCGCGCTCGCCGGACTCGAGCTGGCCGCCCGCGACCCAGGGACGGACCTCGATGTGCTGCGCGCCGAGCGGCCCCGGCTCACCGACCTGGCCACTCAATCCGCCTTCTTCCTGGTGCGCAAAAAGGCGGAGCAGCTTCTCGTCACGCTCGGGTTCGAGGAGCCGGACCCAGGTCCGCTGCCTTGTCCGCCCGTCATCGGGGCCGAGCACCCGAAGCGGGCCGGGCAACCCTCGCCTCGAGCGAAGCTCGCGAGCGGGACGGTCGTGTTTCGACCATTCGACGCTGCCTCCGCAGGCTGCGCAGACGATGGACTGCCTGCGTTCCGCGTCGCCGAGGAGTGCCTCCGCGGCCGTTCCCACGGCGAGTACGGCCATGAAGTCATGGTCCATGAGCGAAGGTCGAATCGGATTCTTGGGGCCGTGACGGACCTTCGCCTGAATCCCGTCCAATTCCTTCGCTACGGCGATCAGATCCTCGTCATCGAAGGACTGTTCCACATGATCGGCATGGGCAGCATCGATCGTCTGGAGCGCAGTGCCCAAGGGCAGTGGCGGGCCCATGCTTTCGCCGACCTACCCGGAGCGCCCGTTGGCTACGCGTTCGATGCCAACGGCGACCTGCTCTTGCTGGTCGCGGAAGGCCTCGGTCTCTGCAGCCAGGAGAACGGGGGCTGGCAGGTCGTCCGTATCGACAAGGACGGTCACACCACGCCGCTGCCGTAGCCTCACCAGTAACTTGCATCATGATAGTGACTGGGATATGTAGCTGTCATGCGTCGCAAGGACTTCTCCGAGGTCGAATGTTCCATCGCCCGAGCCGCTGACGAAGTGTGCGACCCCTGGTCGCTCCTCGTCCTGCGCCACGCCTTCCTGGGCGTGCGCCGCTTCGCCGACTTTCAAACGGCGCTCGCCATCCCGCCCAACACGCTCACGAGTCGCCTCGACGCCCTGGTGACGAAGCGCCTGCTCGACCGCTCGCAATACGAGGACCATCCCCCGCGTTACGAGTACTTGCTCACGGAGCGTTCGCTGGATCTGCTCCCGCTGCTCGTCTCGCTCGCAGTCTGGGGCAGTCGCTGGAAAGCACCGAACGGACCGCCGCTCGAGCTCGTCGACGCCGATTCCGGCGAGGCGCTCGACCCGGTGTTCATCGACCGACATACCGGGAAGACCATCGAGCCCGGGCGCATCGGCCTCCGGGTTGGCCCCGGAGCCAGCGCCGAGCTCCGGCGAGCCGTCGCCCAAACAGGCCGAAACATCATGGTTCTCGGGCGAAAAAGCCCAGCCAGTCCGGTAGAAGGAGCCTGCTCGTGAGACGCGTCGTCGTCACCGGTTTGGGCGCCGTGACGCCGCTCGGCGTCGGGGTGGAGCACAACTTCGAGCAGCTCCTCGCTGGCAAGAGCGGGGTGTCTGCCATCCAGACCTTCGACGTGAGCGACCTCAGTTGCAAGATCGCCGGACAGGTCCCACGCGGAACCGCGCCCAGCGAGTTCGATCCGACGCGCTCATTGTCGCATCAGGAGGTGCGCCGCTACGGCGACTTCATTCAGTTTGCCGTATGCGCGGCCGACGAAGCCGTGCGCGATTCCGGCTGGCATCCGGAAGGCGAGGCGAGCCAGTGCCGCACGGGCGTGCTCATCGGCTCTGGCATCGGCGGATTCTCGGCCATTGCGGAGACGGCTGTCCGCATGCACGAAGGTGGACCGCGTCGGGTCTCGCCGTACTTCATCGTCGGCAGCTTGATCAACGAAGCGGCGGGGATCGTCTCGATCAAGCATGGTTACCGTGGTCCGAACCACGCCGTCGTCACCGCGTGCGCCACCGGTGCGCACGCCATTGGCGATGCCGCCCGCCTCATCGGCTACGGTGATGCCGATGTGATGCTCGCGGGAGGAACGGAGGCCGCGACCTGCCGCCTGTCGATCGCCGGCTTTTCGATCATGCGGGCGCTCTCGACGTCGTTCAACGACAGTCCCAGCGAGGCGTCGCGCCCTTGGGACCGTGAGCGCGATGGCTTCATCATGGGCGAAGGCGCGGGCATGCTGGTCTTGGAGGAGTACGAGCACGCGCGCCGGCGCGGTGCGCACATCTACGCCGAGCTCGTGGGCTACGGTCTCTCCGGAGACGCGCACCACGTCAGCTCCCCAGACCCAACCGCGTCAGGGGCCCGGCGCGCCATGGCGGCCTCACTCGCCCACGCGGGCCTCTCGATCGACGACGTCGACTACCTGAATGCCCACGCCACCTCGACACCGCTCGGCGATCCAGTCGAGCTCTTGGCCCTGACCGAGCTCCGCACGTCTCGCCCGGGGGACCTGAGCGTCTCGGCCACCAAGTCTGCCACGGGCCACTTGCTGGGCGCCGCTGGAGCCGTCGAGGCCATCTACACCATCCTCACCTTGCGCTCGGGCGTCGTGCCCGGCACGCAGAACTTGCACACACCGGACGTGGACACTCCGCTCGATCTGGTGGGGCCGACTCCGCGCGAACGCCGCGTCCGCGTGGCCATGTCCAATTCCTTTGGTTTCGGAGGCACGAATGCGTGCCTGGTGTTCAAGGCCGCGTGAGGCGCTCGGGGAGCCGCGGTCGCCTGAAGCAACGGATCTGCTAGTTGGTCAGAGAGGCGACGCGAGGTGCGTGCCTTCCGTCAGGAACCGATCGCCATGTCGCATCAGAATCCAGCCCCGGCCGCGCTCTACGATCTGCTTGCTCGAGCCAAGACCATCGCGGTCGTGGGAGCCTCCTCGAATCCGGAGCGGCCCTCGCACGGCATCTTTCAACGCCTCATGCGCCACGGCTACCTGGTGATCCCGGTGAATCCCATGGAACAGGAGGTGCTTGGGCAGCGGGCCTATGCTTCGCTCGACGAAGTCCCCGTGGCGATCGACATCGTCGATGTCTTCCGGCGCGCGATCGACACGCCGCCCATCGCGGAGGCGGCCGTGCGGGTGAAGGCCGCAGCCTTCTGGCTGCAATCGGGCATCGTGAACGAGGAGGCGGCGCGCATCGCGGGGCAGGGTGGCCTCACGGTCGTGATGGATGCGTGCATCGCGGTGGAGCTATCGCTCCTGAAGGTGCCGCCGAAGGTCTGAGTCGCTCTATTTCGGGGGCGCTCCCGCCGATGCCGACGGCGAGCCCGCGGCCCGGAGGCTCGCTTTCGTGGGGCTTTTTTCAGGCGCTGAGCGCTTCGTCCAGCCTGCGCCGCAGGCCTCCGAAGCGCTTGCGGTACTGCGCGGGCGTCATGCCCACATGGCGCCGAAAGAGGCGCCCGAAGAAGGTTGCGTCTTCGTAGCCAACCTCGAGCGCAATCGATTCCACCGCCTGATTGCCCACCTCGAGCATCTGCTTGGCCTCCTCGAGGCGAACGGCGTGAACGTACTCGATCGGCGTCATGCCTGTGGCCGCCCGAAAGCGCCGTTGAAAGCTGCGCTCCGGCAGGCCCGTTTGGGCGAGCATCTGTGCAACCGGGTTCGGCTCTTCGTAGTGCTCGGCCACCCAAAGCTGAGCACGGCCAATCAACGCGTCTTCTGCCTGCGTGTGCACGACGGTGCCGGCAAACGGCTGCTGGCCGCCCTCGTGCCAGCTCATCATGGCGAGGCGGGCCGTGCGCATCGCTTCCTCCACGCCCGCGTAGCGTGCCACCAGGTAGAGGCCGAGGTCTTGCCAGGAGGTCCCTGCGCCCGCCATCACCAGGTGTCCGCCGTCGGCGATGACCAGCGCTTGTTTCTCGCGGACCTCGACGTCGGGATAGCTCGCCAGTCGCGCACAGAACAGCCAGTGCGTGGTCGCTGGCTGACCTTGCAAGAGGCCCGCTTCGGCGAGCAGCAGGGCGCCCGTGCACGCCGTGGCGATGATGCTGCCCCGCTCGCGAGCGCGGCGCAGGAAGGCGAGCTCTGCGTCGTAACGGCCCGTGAGCGGCTCGTTCGGATGCAAGGCCAGGTCGGGAATGCACACGATGTCGGGACACCCTGCCAAATCTCCCTGCACGTTGACCGAGAGCCCGTTTTCCACTGCCAGTATGCCGACGTCGCGGCCCACGATCCGCACGGCGAAAGGGCTCTCCCGCGCTTTTCCATCCACGAGCGCCGACCAGTCACGGCGCACCATCGAAAAGAGATCGAAGAGCCCATACAAGAGTGAGCCCGTCGACTGAGGCACGGCCAAAAGGTCGATGCGCGTCTTTTCGCTCATGCGGCACCCCAGGACCTCTCGCCTCCGCTTGGCTTGGCGGAAACAGCCGATCCGCGGCGGATTCCACTTTAGTGGCCTCCCCGCGGACGGTCTATGGCTGCCCTCATGCCGACTCCCATCGAACTGCTCCTCGACCCCATCTCGATGGCCATCCTGGCACTCTACGCCGGCCTCTGGCTGGCGGAGGCGCTGTGGCCCGGCCGCACCCTGCCCCACGTTCCAGGCGCTCGAGCCCGCGGACTGGCTTGGTTTGCCCTCTACTTCTTCGGCTCGTCGTACCTGCCGTACCTCTGGGCCGACACCATCGCCCCGTACCGCTGGCTCGACCTGACGTCGTGGCCCGCGGGCTGGGCCATGCTCGCCGGCGTACTGTCCTATGAGCTCGTCGGCTACGGCTACCACCGCGCCATTCACAGCTCCGACTTCTTGTTTCGTACGGTGCATCAGATGCACCACTCCGCCGAACGTCTGGACGTGGCGAGCGCCTTCTATTTTCATCCGCTCGACATCGTCGGCTGGACGATGGTGACGAGCCTCGGCCTGTCGGTAATGGTGGGTCTGTCGCCTGCCGCGACTTCTGGCGCCGTTCTGCTCTTGATGTTCCTGTCCACGTTCCAGCATGCCAACCTGAAGACGCCGCGCTGGCTCGGCTACGTGGTTCAGCGTCCCGAGAGTCATAGTCGTCACCACGCGCGCGGCTGGCACCAAAGCAACTACGCCGACCTGCCCATCATCGACCTGGCCCTCGGCACCTTCGAGAACCCGGCCACCTTCGCGGCCGAAACTGGGTACTACGACGGCGCATCGGCAAAGCTGGGCCAGCTGCTGGCGGGGCGCGACCTCACCAGCAGCGGCAGCGCCACGACGCCGAGCAGCGCGAGGGCGCACGCGGCGCCCATCCTGCCCCGAGCGGAGTAGCCGAACGCGCCCGCGCTCCGGGGCAAACGTCAGCGACCCGAGACGGAGATGGTCTCATCCGGGCCGAGCTCCCCTGCGCGCTCCTTCGTCGGCAAGAGTCGGGGCCGCTCACGCGCCATCTGGGCACTCTGCAGCTGTGGCGGCGGGCCGGCGGGGAGCAGCACCCAAGCGAAGCGCTCAGGGTACACCACGCGCTCGCTGTCGAACCAACGACGCGCCGAACCCTCGCGCTCATCGTGACGGCCCGCCAAAAGCCCGAGGAGCAGCTCGCACGCGCGCGCCCGGAGCTCGAGGCCGAGCCCTTCGTAGCCGCGCGCGGCTTGCTCGAGGCAGAGCGCAGCCTCGGCTGGGGCGCCTGCCTGGAGGGCGAGGCCGCCCCGAAGGCCCACCGCGGCCACGCGGGCCATCGGCAGCGGATTCTTGGCCAGCGCTCGCGCAGCGCGGCGAGCCACGGGTAGGGCCTTCCGCCGAAGCGTCGGCACGGCGGTGGCCGCCAATGCCACGCGCGCTCTAAGCTCCCACAGGTCGAAATGCGGAACCGTGAGCATCAGCTGCATCGATCGGCGGACTCGCGGCCAAGCCCGCTCGACCAAGGCGAACGCCGCTTCGGGGCTCCCGCAGTAGAGCTCGAGATTCGCGTGCGCCAAGAGGTGCACGTAGTCGATGCTGGTGAACTTGGACGCCGCGAGATGCGGCTCGGCACGCAGGAGGTCCCGCTTTGCGGGAGCCACCTCGTCCCAGGCCAGACAGGCCAGTTGGTTCCAGCCAAGCCGCAAGCACTTCTCGTAGCTGCCGTTACCGGAGGTCGCGAGGGCGACTTTCAGCTCCGCCGAACGCGAACGCACCTCATTCAAGCGCCCCAGATGGGAGAGTGCCGTCAACTCCAGGAAGCACAATAGGCCCGTTTGGGAGATGCGCTCCGAACGCGCCGCAGCCAGTGCCGCGTGAGCCAGCGGCACCTGCTCGAGCACCTTCGTCCACTCACCGGCGAAGTAGTGCGCTGCCGCCACCTGGGCCTCGATGAATGCCTCGGCTGGTCGATCACCTGCCTCGTCCGCGAGCTTTCTGGCCGCGGCCAGCTGCTCTTGGGCCCGGCGCCAGCGCGCCGGGCCGCCGCGCATGGCGGTGATGACTCCGTCCTCACAAGTGGAAAGCGCAATGTTGGCCGGATCGCCATGCGCATAAGTCAGAAGGGCGTGCCGCGCATGAAACTGCATCGCGTGCACCGGCTCTGCATGCGCCACCGCCGCACCGGCGGCCCACAGCACGTCCAAGCGAACTCGCGTCGCTTGATCGAGCGGGATGACACGCCCGCGGCGAAACCGGTGCATGGTCTTCCGCCACGCGGTCAACGGCATGTGCAGAACCAGCCAAGCAAGAGCGCGCACCGGCGTGCTCTCGTACCTCGTGCCAATGGCAGAAAGCGCCCGGGTCATGGCGTCGAGGCCCTCTCGAATGTGGCCCTGCGCCATCAAGTGCTCACCCGCCGCTGCGCGCCAGCGAGTTGCCAAGTGCAAGTCCCCGCGCTCCTGCGCGAGATCCGCGGCGAGTGCCAGCTGACCGGCGCCGTCGTGGCTCCTGCCGCAGCAGAGCAGCGCCCGCCCGAGGTCCGCCAACATGTCCGCCGGGATCTCGCCGACGGCCAAGTCCGATGCGCGGTCGAGCAGCATGGCTTCGAGCTGGACGGCACCCCGCGAGCGTGCGCGTCGCGCAGCCTCTTGGGCCAAGGTGAGCGCTTCCTGGGGCGCCGCCTGCGCCAACATCTCCACTTGGAACAGTGGGTCAGACGTGCCGAGCTCATCGAGCGCTCGCTCCAAGAGGGCGGTCCAGCGCTGAAGCTCGGCGCTGCTTTCGCGCTCGAGGAATACCTCTCGCAGCTGATCGTGGGGAACCTCGAGCCGCACGGCACCGCGAGCGGACATCTCGCAAACCAAACCGACGTCCCTCAGCTCCGCAAGCGCGAGACTGGCTGGGTCGGCGCCGAGCATGTGCACGAGGGCGCGCTCTTCGAGCGGAAAACCGGCCACGCAGAGGACGCCAAAGGCCGTTTTGGTCGACTCGGACAGTTGCGCCAGACGCACGTCGAGTAGGTAGGACAGCAGCGTCAAGCCACCGGGCTGGTCCTCTCGGAACACGTCGCCGTGCACGGAAAGGTCACGCGCGAACTCGCGGACGAAGAGGGGCATCCCCCCACTCGTCCGCACCAGCTGAACGATCGCGGGATCGGAGAGGTCGGGCGCAACGTCACGCGCCAGCTCGAGCAGGTCCGGCGTCTCGAGTGGCCGGAGGGCGATTTCGGTGCGTCGCCCCGAGCCCACGTCGGCGAGCAGCTCGGAAATGAAGCGCTGCTCTTCGATGCCGGCGCCGCGATACGACAGGATGACCGTGTAGCCCGGGACGCCCATGGGACCGACGATGGCCTGCAATGCCATGAGACTGTCTCGATCGGCCCACTCGATATCGTCGACCCAGAGCACGAGCGGCCGTTCGACGGCCAAAGCACCCAGGAGGTGACGCAAGCTGGCCAGGGCTCCCGGCCGCGAGAGGCCCGCGCTCACCACGAGACCCTCTGCCGGCGTGCCGAAGGCGCGGGTGAGCTGCGGAAACACCTGAAGCAGCGCGCCCACCTGGGGCGGCATGTAGCGCTCGATCTCTCCCCTTGGCAGCTGGCGCAAGTACTCACTGAGGTCGTCGATGACGCCGTCGAGCGCTTTGAACAGGAGCTTTTCTCGATGGTGGCAGCGCGCCCGCAAGACGCGCGCCTGGGCCTCCTGCGCAGCTTCGTCGAGGAAAGCTTCGACGAGCGCCGTTTTGCCGACGCCGGACGCGCCCGTCACGGTGACGACGTGCACGCCCGACTCGCGCGACTGCGCGAGCGCGCGGTGGAGTCGGGCGCTGTCTGCATCCCGCCCGAATACCCGCTTCTTCGCGTCTCGCCGGCGCCAGCCAGAGGCGCGCGATCCAGGCAGTGCGGCGAGCACTTGGGCCGCGGTAGGCCGCGCGCTCGGGTCGATGGACAGGAGTGCCGCGGTCAGTCGCGCGAGGTCGGCCGGGCAGCGCTCTGGGATCACGTCGTCGGTCGCCATATCCGGCTCCGACCAACCCTGAACCTTGGTCGCTCGGGGTAACCTCCCCGTCAGCGCCTGAAAGAGCAGCACGCCGAAGGTGTACCAGTCGGACGAAGCGGTCAGGATCCGTCCGCTGGCTTGCTCGGGCGACATGTAGCCGCGGGTGCCCGACACCCGTCCGGACATGCTGGCCCGTCCGAGCGCCGATCCTACGTCGACGGAAATGCCCAGATCGACCAACGCGAGCCGCCCGTCAGGCGTCACCAGCACGTTGCTCGGCTTCACGTCCCGGTGCAAACGGCCATGAGCATGAAGTGTGTCCAGTGCGCTCGCCAGCTGACCAAACGCCTGACGCACACGCGCGATTTGCTCGTCGTCCAGCGGGCGCTCGGTCGCGGGCGGCAGATCCGCCCACACCCAGTCGAGCAGCTGGACGCCGTCGATGAGTTCCATCGCGAAGTAGGCCAGCTCATCGGCCACGACGAGTTCGTGCAGGCGCACGAGGTTCGGGTGCGTGATGTCGTAGAGCGCGCGAAATTCCTGCTTGAGATGGTACACGTGCTCGACGTGCACCGCCTTCAAGGTCTTGAGGGCAACCTCGCGGCCCGTGTTCACATCGCTCGCCCGATAGACACGCCCGACCGCACCCTCGCCGAGCATGTGCCCGAGCACATAGCGTGGCCTGCCATCACCATCGGCCAACGTATTGCCACTCGCTTGCTCGACCGCTCGCATGGCTCCCCCCTTCCTCTGAGCGCTCCCGCCTCAGTGCACGCCGAGCTCTCGGAGCAGACGCGACGCCAGAATGCCTTGGGGATCGACTTCGACTCGGAGCGCCTGCACCGCGTCCACGAAATCGGTGTGCATCGAACGCACGACCTCGGTCGAGGCGTGGATCTGCTTGCAGAGCGAGACGCGTGTTCCCGGCGCCACTCGGCGCACCTCGTGCGTCACCTCGCGAAAGAACCGAGACGCCTGCCGTTCCGAGTCTCGCCCGCGCTCGACGGCGAAACTCGCCGTGAATACGCCAACCCCATCGCTAGTGCGTCCCAGCGAATGACAGGGCCACGATGATGGGCCAACGAGCACGATGTCTTGCTGCTCGACGTGTCGCTCGAGCCCCGGGTAGCGACCCAGCACCGAAAAGTAGAAATCGCAGAATGCACGTAGCTCGGAGCGTGGGAAGAACCACGCCGTGTGACAGAACGGCATGCGGCGGCGGACGCCGAAGAGCCGCAGCAGGCGAGCCGAGGCACCGCCCTCCGCCATCCGCCGATGTGCTTCGTCGAATCCCCGCTGAAAGAACTGAAATCCATACCAAGGCGCGATGCGCACAATCCCTTGCCGGTAAGCTCGCGACACGAGCCACTCTGCGAGGCGCGGGGCGCGATTCACCAGGGCTTGGGTCGTCGCCTGTTCGCCGATTCTATCGTCTGTGAGGAGGGCACGCGGACCTCGTGCGGGAGTGCCGGGCGGCAAGAGCTCATCGCCGAAGACGATGGCGTGACCACGATTGCCGTACACCGCAGCACCAGAACCCTCCGAGAACCGTGGATCGTCGGCCGCCTGCTCCAGGTAGCCGAGGTACGCGCCCGAGTCGCTGCGACCGGCGTAAACGGCATGCACGCCAACCAAGCGATCACGCTCGATCGGATCGAGGCGTAGCTCGATGTCGGTCATCACGCCGAACGCGCCGATACTGCCTGGGCCATGCTCGAACAGGCGACCGGCTAGCCCGGTCGCGCCGCGCACGCATTGGTGTGCTTCCCCCGTGGGGCAAAGGAGCGTGAACGCACGCACGGAATCGGCGAAGTACCCGCCCGAGTTGTGGGTGCAGTTCGCCAGCGCGCCGGCCAGACTGATGGTGTCCGTCGTCGGAGGGCAGTACGCGCGATGGTCGGGAAAGAGTCTTCTCAGATCTTGGAAGGTGGTGCTCCCTCCCGCCCGGATCCAAAGGCCACCGTCCTCGCTTCGCTCGAGAATGCTGGCACTGCGCTCGAGCTCGGACACATCGAGCACGGCGCCTCCTTCCGGCGGCAGGTAGTGCTCCCCGAAAGAGCGACGGGCACCGGCGATGGTCACGGTGTGCCCGCGTCGTTCCGCCTCCGCGAAAGCGGCCCAAACCTCGTCCCGGCTCCTGGCAATGATCACTTCGGCTTCGGCTTCATAGAGGCCACCGAGGACGTTGAACTGACGGGTCGGCATGCCGAGCCCGTATAGCAGCGAGCCTTGTCCCTCCCCAGCCTCGAGAGCTAGGAGATCTCTCACATGCTCAGCCACCACCTGCTACACCGGCTGGCACCGGCCATCTTCACCGCGGCTCCCGGCCTACCGGCGTCCATTCCCGGGCCGGAGCCGTCGCGCTGGCTCGCCACGGGCGGACCGATGTTGCCGTGGAGTGCCGACTCGCTCGGGCACGCCAGCTTGCTCTTCCGCCGCTATGGTCGCGTCGTGACCATCGTACGCGGTGGTGGCATGCGGCATATCTCGCCCGACCCTGCCTGTCCCGGCACGGTCCTCACGTACGGAGCCGAAGCGGTCGAAGCGGTCACGACGGCGCACGAGCTCTACACCAAGGTCAGCCTCGTCGGCGCGCTGCATCCGGGGCCGCATCCCAGGCCGCGCAAGCAGGCACTGCTGACCTTCGGAGCGGGCCTCTTCGCCGAAAATGCCGACCAGCACCGACGTCATCGCCGCCTGCTCTCACCCGCATTCTCACGCAAACGCTTGGCCACGTACGCCGAGCAGATGGTGCGCATCACGGCGCAAGAGCTCGCACGGTGGACGGCGGGACAGGAGCGCTCGATCGATCTGGATATGCGCGAGCTGACCTCCCGGATCGTGGCCGAGACCCTGCTCGGCGGCGACAGTGGTCTCGAGAGCGCGCGCGCCACCAAGAGCTTGGCACAGGCGATCCTGCTCATGGGCCGTCCCCTCACCCGCCTCTTACCGCACGATTTCCCTGGGCTGCCGTACAAGTCGTACTTGGACGCAACCACCGAGCTCGAACACTCCGTGCTCGCGCTGCTCGAAGGCCGCAAGCGAGAGATTCTGGCGGGAGAGGGCGGAGACAAGGGGGACATGCTCACCGCCCTGATGGCCGCGCACGACGCGGAAACCGACAGCCGCCTCACCGACCACGAGATCCTCGGCCACATGAGCGTCTTCTTCGCGGCTGGGCACGAGACGAGCGCCAATGCACTTTCGTGGACGCTGCTTCTTCTGGCTTTGTTCCCGCAAGTGACGGCACGAGCCTGTGAAGAAATCGACGCCGTGCTTCGCGGCGGCGACCCGACGCCGGACCACCTCGACCAGCTCGTTTACCTCGGCTGGGTCGTCAAAGAGAGCTTGCGCCTGTTCACGCCAGCTCCCTGGAATGGGCGCATCCTCGCTGAAGACACCGAGCTGCTCGGCCATCGCATCCCGGCAGGGGCCGAGGTTCTGGTCAGCTTGTACGAAACGCATCGCGAGGCAGACGTATTTCCGCAGCCGCTCCGCTTCTCGCCCCAGCGCTGGGAGACGGCTCAGCCGACAGCTCACGAGTACAACCCGTTCAGCGCCGGACCCCGCACGTGCATCGGCGCCGCCTTTGCGACCATGGAAATCAAGCTGGTGCTAGCCATGATTCTCCAGCGCTTTCGCATGGCCCTCGTGCCACAACGCGTGGACCGCTTCGCCGAGCTCGTCCTCGCCCCGAAGTCGCTCAAGATGCGTCCCCTCACCCGGGACGGCCGCTTCGCCGCCTCCGCCGCCCGCCTGACCGGCGACGTGTACGACATGGTCGAGCTGCCGCTCACGTAGCAGCGCGCCGAGCAGGATGCCTCGAGCGCACCCTGCCGACCCTGCTACGTGGGGCGCTCCGTCGTGCCGTCGGGCTTCTTGGCAAAGCGAGTCGGATCGCCGCCATGGACCGGCCCCGCTTCCGGCCACGGCCAGCCGCCGAACTCGGTCTCCTGATAGTCCAAGAACGCCTGCTGAATCTCGGCCTGCGTGTTCATCACGAACGGACCACGTTGCGCTACCGGCTCGCCAATCGGGCGGCCTTGCAGCACGAGCACCTGAGTCGGGCTGGCCCCGTTCTCGAGCTCGAGCGGTGCGTCCGCGCGCACTTCCGCGCCTTCTAGGCTGCGGAGCGACTCGGTGTCGACGCGGACGGTGCCCCCTTCGATCACGTACACGGAGCGCAGTACGCCCGGGCTGGCCCCCGGCAGCTCGAAGTGCGCGCCCGGCTCGAGCTCGCAGGTCCAGATGCCGACCTCATGCGCTGGATCACTTGCCCATGAGTCGGGGGGAGGAGCGGGCGCCGTCAAGCCGCGGAGCGCGCCAGCACGCACAGTGACGTACGTCTGCTTGCCGGACGCATCCCGAAAGGTCTGGCTCGGAATGCTGCTTGCCCACAGCATGCTGAAGTAGGGCTGCACCATCTTCGAGCGAGCCGGCAGGTTGAGCCAGATCTGAAACAGATCGAGCGGGTTCTGGGCGTCACTCTGGAGCAGCGGAAACATCTCTGCATGCTGAATGCCCGAGCCGGCCGTCAGCCATTGCACGTCGCCATCGCCGTAGCGGGCCAGTGCGCCCATCGAATCTGCATGGTCGAGGCGCCCACGGCGAACGACGGTCACCGTCTCGAAGCCGCGGTGAGGATGGCGCGGAAAGCCGGGGACGTCTCGGCCATGGTACATGTTCCAGCCATCTTTCCAGGCAAAGTCGTGGCCGAGCCGGCGACCCGAAAGCGACTCAGCCGGGCCGAAGCGAGCATTCCCGCGCGGAAACTGATCGTTGTGGTGGACGCAAAACAGGAAGGGATCCTGCGTGCGGAACGGCTGCCCCCGCGATAGCGGGAACACCGAGCGGACCAGGCGCAGGGCAGGCTCGGTGGCGTCCGCCTTGCGTACATCCGGCTCCGCGCGCCGCGGGGTGCAGGCTAGGGCAGCACCGCCGGCCAGTACTGCGGACAGCGCACTCCGACGGTCGAGTTCCGACATGGCGACGAGCGTAGCCCAAGTCCGTCATGCGCGCGAAGTGACGCCCGCCCGCTCACACACGTGCGCGACACGCACACATCGCCCGCGAGCACGGGTCGCCCGCGAGCACGGGTGAACCAACGCGAGCATGGATGACCGACGCGAGCGTCGGACGAAGCAACGCGAGCGTGGATGACCAAAGGATGACGGGCCGGATAGCGGCGCCGCGGTCATCCTTCTGGAGTGACCCGAAGTGTCGATCGTACGATCTCGCAGGAGCTGAGACGTCGCTTGCCACCCGACATCTTTCGCCCTGCCCGCACGCGCTTGCTGTGGCTCGCCGTACATTTGCCCGTCATCGCCGGCGGCATCGCGCTCCTGGCGTTCGGCATCCCACTCTGGGCAGAGTTCATGGTGTCGCTGGCGCTCGGCCTCTCCTTCGGAGGACTGGCCTTCGTGGGACACGAAGCGCTTCACGGAGCCATTTGCCGCCGCGCCTGGACCAGGAGACTGGTCGGCAGCATCGGCTTCTGGCCGTTCGCCGTCAGTCCGCGCTTGTGGGTTGCATGGCACAACCAGGTCCATCACGGAGCCGCCAACCAACAGGGCCGCGATCCCGACGCTCTGGCCACTCGCGCCGAGTACGACGCCAACCGCGGGGCCCGCATCTCGAGCGACTTGCAGCGTGCCACTCGGGGCATCCTCACTCTGCTCGTCGGCTTCAGCATCCAAAGTCTGCACGTGCTGACGATGGCAAAACGCCGCGGGTTTCTGAGCGAAAGCGCGTTTCGTCGAGCAGTCGTGGCAACGGTTCTGGCGCTCTCACCCTGGGTGCTGGTGCTCGTGGTCTTCGGACCGACGGTGCTCTTGTTTGGCTACGTCCTGCCACTGCTCATCGGCAACGTGATCGTGATGATGCACATCGTCACCAATCATGCCCTGCGCCCCCTCGGTGACAGTAACGATCCACTGGCGAACTCGCTCTCCGTCACGGTGCCGAGGTGGTTTTCCTTCTATACGCTCGATTTCGGCTACCACGTCGAGCACCATTTGTTCCCCGCCATGAGCCACCGCCACGGCGCCCGAGTTCGACGCGAGCTGCTCGAGGTCGCGAAGGATCGCTACCGCTCCATGCCTCTCTGGCGCGCCCTCTTGCTCGTGTGCCGTGCTCCCCGCGTCTACGCGAACAAAACCACTCTCGTCGACCCGCGAACTGGCAAGACGCTCGCTGTGACGTAGACCTCGCCTTCGGCCCATTGGCCCGCGGACCAAGAAGCTCTCCCGGGGCTTGCTCACCTTCGGCTCAGTGACGCGCCTCCGCGCCGCCTGCGTGCGAAAAGCGCCGCCTGCGCGCGCGCCAAAAGCGCCGCCGCGAGCAGGCCGCGAGCAGGGGAGCGAAGGGCCAGGGTGCTTTTTTCAGCATCCTGCTAGGGTGCGCGATCGTGATCACAGAGAGGGCTCAGGGAGCCGGCTGGCTATCCGTGCTGCTATTCGGCCTCACGGTGGCCTGCGCGCCCAAGACGCAGAACGTCCTGGCGTTCACCGCGTCCGCGAAGGACACACAGGGCAAGCTGGGAAGCGTGCTCGAGCTCGGCTATCCGAGCTGCGTTCGAACCGCCGAGTATCACATGCTCGAGCAGGCCATCGACGCGCCCCCCGAGGCTCGAAGCGACCAGCAGAAAGACTTCGAGGCGAGCCTGGCCATCTGCGATCGAGCCAAGGAGGTGCGCACCCAAGCACTCGACGCCGCAGCGACCGTGGCTGCCTTTGCCGCGGCGCTCGAGGCGTTGGCCAACAACCGATCGATTGACCACGTGCCGAGCGCCTCGCCCGCCGGCTCGGACAAGAGTGAGCTCAGAGCGGCTACGGACGACACGACACGCACCATCAGCGACTGGGCCACGGCTCGCTATCGCAAGCGCCAGCTGGCGACGGCAGTTGCCGAGTCGAGTCAGTCGATGGCGCGCGTGCTACGAGCTTTGCGTACCGTCCTGACCGAGGTGCACGGACAAACCCTGGAGCACGAGAAAACGAACCTCGAGGAGCTCTTCCGCCGCTACGAGCGCGCCGCTCCCGTCGACCCCATCGCGAGCGGCCTCCGGAGCCTGGAACTCCAGCGGCGCTTGGTCGGAGTCGACGCGCGCCTCGCTCGTGCACGCTACCTGATCACGCGTCTCGATCACCTGATCGCAGCCCACGAACGCCTCGTCGAGGCAGAAGGCGCACTCGGAGAAGCGGAATTGCTCGCGGAGATCCGCATCGCCCTCGCCGATACCTTCGCTCCGCTTCCGCCGCCCAAAGATGCGCCGCGGCTCACCATCCCCCGCGCAGCCCCCGAGCCTGAGGCTGCAGAACTACCTCCGTCGCCCGCCTCACCGGCTCTCTGAGAGGACTTTCCCATGCCAGTCAGCGAAGAACGCGCCGCCTTCGAGCTCGCCCGCACGTACCGAAAGCTTGCCGCCAAGCTCGACGACTACCTCGACCAGAACTACGAGCGCCTGAGCCGCCCAGAGCGCTACCAGCTGATGCAGCGCGAAGGCGCGCTCGAGGACGCCGCGGCTCAGCTCACGCTGTCGGCAGCCAGCAACCTCTTGACCGGCCTGGGGCCCGCACTGGACGAAATTCGCACGGCCACGGCGCAGGTAAATGCGGCCCTCGACCACCTCGACCACGTCGACGATGTCATCAGCGCAGGATCTCATGCTGTGCGCCTAGTGGCTGCACTGGTCAATCAAGACTACGGCACCGCAGGCAGACACGCGATGGAGCTCGGCAAAGCAGCGCAGACGCTTGCACGAAAGGCTCACGACTAGCTCTTACGTTCCGCACGCCGCTAGCAGGGTGCTGAAAAAGTCTTTTCAGCACCCTGCGTGCTTCTCCGCGCGGGTCAGTCGGGCGAGCCCGGTGCGAAGAACCCCCTCTTTGTGAGGGGTTTTCGCACCTCCTCTGTCTGCCGATCCGCGCGGGCACGGCTGTTTCTTTCGGCAGGGTGCTTTTTCAGCACCCTGCTAGTGTCCTGAGTCCGCATTTGCCACGATAAATCGGAGCACGGGAATTTCGCTCGCCTTCGGAAGCTTCTGCGTGCATGCAAGAAGCACGCGTGGGTCGTCCCCCCTTCGAGATCGTTCTGAGCGCAAAGGATCGCGCCGAGCTGCAGCGCTGGCGACGAGGACGTACCGTTTCCCGGCAGCTGGCGTTTCGTGCGCAGATCATCTTGATGTGCGCCGAGGGCCTGGGGACGTTGGAGGTTGCTGCGCAGCTCGGAGCCAGCTCGGCGACGGTGTCCAAGTGGCGCAAGCGGTTCTCACAGGCTGGGCTTGACGGACTCGCCGATCTTCCCCGACCGAAGACGACTCGGAAGCTCGGCGACGACCGGGTCGAGGAGATCATCGTGACGACACTGCAGACCAAGCCGGCGTCCCAAACACACTGGAGCAGTCGGCAACTCGCCAAGAAGCTGGGCGTCAGCCAGGCGACCGTGTCGCGTGTCTGGAGAGCCTTCGGGCTCAAGCCGCATCGCCAGGGCACGTTCACACTCAGTACCGACGACTTCTTCGTCGAGAAGGTGCGAGATGTCGTCGGGTTATACATGAGCCCACCGGATAACGCCGTCGTGCTCTGCGTCGACGAGAAGTCTCAAGTGCAGGCGCTAGAACGGGGCCAGCCGGTTTTGCCGATGGTGTTCGGCCAACCGGAGCGACGAACGCCTCAATACTTGCGCCATGGCACCACGACTCTCTTCGCCGCACTGAACACCGTGACCGGCGAAGTGATCGGACAATGCCAACCGCGACACCGCAGCGTCGAGTTTCGCAACTTTCTCAACACCATCGACAAGCGCGTCCCGGACAGCTGTGACGTGCACCTGATCATGGACAACTACGCGACGCATTCGACCTCCGAGATCCGACGATGGCTCGCGCGCCACAAGCGCTTCCACTTCCACTTCGTTCCGACCTACAGCTCCTGGCTGAATCAGGTCGAGCGCTGGTTTGCCTTGCTCACCGAGCGAGCGCTTCGTCGCGGAGTCCACCGGAGCACCCGGGAACTCGAGGCGGCTATTCGCGCGTTTATCGAGCAACACAACAAGGACCCGAGACCCTTGGTCTGGACGAAATCCGCCGACGCGATCGTCGCAGCCGTGACCCGCCACTGCCAGCGAACTCTCGACCTCTTCGCTGAGTGAATTCTTTTGGTAAATGCGGACTCAGGACACTAG
>Ga0315910_10000525_pt1 | contig 37958 bp, 22 predicted proteins | sample EdamamesoilMG_FD_204470 | JGI IMG/M metagenome (GOLD analysis project Ga0315910, IMG submission 204470) | Garden soil microbial communities collected in Santa Monica, California, United States - Edamame soil | ecosystem: Environmental > Terrestrial > Soil > Garden | place: USA: California...
TTGCGCGCGCAGCGGCCTTCGCAGTGTGGAAGTATGCCTGGCACCAATTCCGCTGCGCAGTGCTACGCTTCGCGCAACCCCGCCGCCAAGAAGCCCGCCGCCCATGAGCAACCTCCTCGCCAGCCTCAAGGAACACAGCGTCGTCGTCGCCGACACCGGCGACTTTGCTTCCATCCGCAAGTACCAGCCGCGCGACGCGACCACCAATCCGAGCCTGTTGCTCAAGGCCGCGACGATGCCGGAGTACGCCGAGCTCGTGGCGAGCGTGGTCCGCGACGCGCGCGCGCCGAGCCGCAGCGCGGCCCAGGCCCTGAGCTTCGCGATGGACCGGCTCGCGGTCGCCTTCGGCTTGGAGATCCTGAAAATCGTCCCCGGCCGCGTCTCCACCGAAGTCGACGCGCGGCTGAGCTTCGACACGCAGGCTTCGGTCGCAAAAGCCGAGCAGTTGATCGGCATGTACGCCGAGGCCGGCATCGCGCGCGAGCGCATCCTGATCAAGCTTGCCGCGACCTGGGAAGGCATCGAGGCCGCGCGCAAACTCAAGGCCAGCAGCATCCGTTGCAACTTGACGCTCCTGTTCAGCTTCGCCCAGGCCGTGGCCTGCGCCGAAGCCGGCGTGCAACTGATCTCGCCCTTCGTCGGCCGCATCCTCGACTGGCACAAGAAAGCGACCGGCGTCGCCGGCTTCGCACCCGCGGAAGATCCCGGCGTGATCTCCGTGACGCGCATCTACAACTACTACAAGAAGTTCGGCCACGCGACCGAGGTCATGGGCGCGTCCTTCCGCAACAAGGAAGAGATCCTCGAACTCGCCGGCTGCGATCTGCTGACGATCAGCCCCGCGCTGCTGGAGGAACTGCAGGCCGCGCCGGGAAAACTGCCGCGCAAACTTGCCCCCGAGACCGCCAAAGCCACGGACCTCGCGCGCCTGAAGCTCGACGAGAAGAGTTTCCGCTGGCTGCACAACGAGGACGCGATGGCCAGCGAGAAGCTCGGCGAGGGCATCCGCGCCTTCGCCGCGGACTGCGTCAAGCTCGAGCAGTTCCTGGCGGCGAAGCTGGCGGGCTGAGGTCCTTCTGCTCGAGCGAGCATCGGAGTCGACGATCCCAACCGATCGCTCAGCAAGACGAGCGCGGTCCTTGGGGTGCGCCCAGCCGATCTCGCCCTCCGCGAGCCCCCCCAGGCAGGCCCCTCGGAGGCCCTGAGGCGCTCGCCGTTGGGCGGTCTGATTCGCGGTCGATAGACTCAGGATGCATGGCGGACGTCACGCGGATTCTGAGTGACATCCAACAAGGCGACCAGCGCGCCGCCGAGCAGCTCTTGCCGCTGGTCTACGAGGAACTGCGCAAGCTGGCGGCGCGAAGGCTGGCGAACGAGAAACCCGGCCAGACGCTGCAGGCCACGGCTCTCGTCCACGAGGCGTACCTTCGTCTGGTGGACGTGGACAAGGCACAGCCTTGGAACACGCGCGGCCATTTCTTCGCCGCCGCCGCCGAGGCGATGCGGCGAATCCTCGTCGACCAGGCTCGCCGCAAGCAGGCCGTCAAGCACGGTGTCGACCGCTTGCGCATCGACCTCCCCGAGGACCTGGCCATTCCCGACGCGCGATCCGAGGACCTCGTCGCGCTGGACGAGGCGCTGAGCCGGCTGGAACGTCACGACGAGGGCGCGGCCCGGCTGGTGAAGCTGCGCTATTTCGCCGGCCTCTCGCACCAGGATGCGGCCGATGCTCTGGGCATCAGCCGCAGTGCCGCCGACCGACTCTGGGCGCTCGGCCGAGCCTGGCTGTTCCGCGAACTGTCGAAATAGCCGCACGTTGACGTTTTTTTCGCGCGCAGACCGCCCTTTTTCCTCGCACTGAGAGATGAGGCGCCCGGCGTGATCGGGTCGCCGCGCAAGCCGCTGCGAACAGCGGCTCCAAAGCCCCGAGGCACTCTTACCCGCAAGGAGTCCGCAGCATGTTCCCCCGTTCCAAACACATCACACCGAAAGCCATCCCCCTGCTTGCCGCGATCCTGTTGCCGACCGCTGCGCTGGGCATCGCGCTCCTGGCACCCACGAGCATCGCGCGGGCCGAGGCCCCGGGAGCGCTTCAACTCGCGCCGCCCGCGGCACCCTCGAACTGCAAGACTGGGCATTTTCAGGCACCGAACCCCTTTTATCCGCATGGCCAAGTCCACCTCGACATGGTGTCCTGGAGAGACAACTCCAGCAACGAAGATGGATTCATCGTTGAAGAGTGGCGGCGGAACCAGTCAGGAGCATGGGTTCTGCAGTGGTCACAGAGCACTTCGGCGAACAGAACAGCGCTGCTCGTCGATGGCAAATGGCCGAACTACGATTTTCGGGTGAAGGCCTTCAACGCATCTGGGGACTCCGCTTGGAGCAACTGGGCGCATTAGTCTGGGAGATCATGGGCAGAACCAGGAATCACGTGCAGCTCCTGTGAGGATCTGCTCCGACGGTGGGGGCCCCCGATCAGGAGGCCGTGTTCCTGCCTGAGAATCTCGAGGCGAACCAGTCCCGAAGAGCCCGTGCTCCGCTGGCGCGGGGCGGGAAAGAGCATCCTGCAACCAACCAAGGTCGACCCTGCGTTGGCCGCAACAACCCCCGCGGGGGCCGATGGCGCCTCCGATTGGAACGTGATGACGGTTGGCGATGTCAACACGGCGGCGCGGCCCGCGCCTGCGTGGATTCTCGACCTCCCGATGGTGCGCATCGCGATGCACAATGCCATTGCCCTGTTTCATCGCACTGAGAGAGGCCGGCGTTGCGGCCTGATGGGACACCCACGATGACGACCTGGAATCCACGAGCGAACGACTTGTTCTTGAAGGCGCTCGAGCTGCGTTCCCCTTTGGAGCGTCAACAGTTCCTCGACGGCGCCTGCGCTGGGGACGCGGCGTTGCGGGCCGAAGTGGAGGCCTTGCTGCAAGCCAGCGACAAGGCCGGCAGTTTCCTCCAGTTCTCTGCTCCTGTGGTTGAAGCGTCTCTCGCTGCATCCGCTCCCGACGAGCGCTCCGGCACGGTGATCGGCCCGTACAAGCTGCTGCAGCAAATCGGCGAAGGCGGCATGGGCACGGTCTTCATGGCCGAGCAGACACACCCCGTCCAGCGCAAGGTCGCGCTCAAGGTCATCAAGCGCGGCATGGACAGCAGTCAGGTCATCGCCCGTTTCGAGGCTGAGCGCCAGGCCCTGGCGATGATGGACCATGTCAACATCGCTCGCGTCCTGGACGCCGGGGCGACAGAAACCGGCCGGCCCTACTTCGTCATGGAGCTGGTCCATGGCATGCCGATCACCAAGTACTGCGACGACAATCACCTGTCGCCGCGCGAGCGCCTGGAGCTGTTCGTGCCGGTCTGCCAGGCGATCCAGCATGCGCACCAGAAGGGCATCATCCACCGCGACATCAAGCCGTCCAACGTGATGATCACGCTCTACGACGGCAAGCCGGTCCCCAAGGTGATCGACTTCGGCGTGGCCAAGGCGACCGAGCAGAAGCTGACCGAGCGCACGCTGTTCACGCAGTACGGCACGATGGTCGGCACGCTGGAGTACATGAGCCCGGAGCAGGCGGAGATGAGCGCCCTGGGCATCGATACGCGCAGCGACATCTACTCGCTGGGAGTGCTCTTGTACGAACTGCTGACGGGCAGCACGCCGCTGCCCCACAAGCGGCTCAAGGAAGCCGCCCATGCCGAGATCGTCCGCATCATCAAGGAGGAGGATCCGCCCAAGCCGAGCACGCGGCTCTGCGACTCGGGCGAGGCGCTGGCGTCGATCTCGGCCAATCGCCAAATGGACCCGGCCAAGCTGACGAGGCTGGTCCGCGGCGAGCTGGACTGGATCGTGATGAAGTGCCTCGAGAAGGATCGCAACCGCCGCTACGAGACGGCCAACGGCTTCGCGATGGATGTGCAGCGCTACCTGGCGGATGAGCCGGTGCAGGCCTGTCCGCCATCAGCGGGATATCGGCTGCAGAAATTCGTGCGGCGAAACCGCGGGCCGGTGCTGGCGGCAGCGTTGGTGCTCTTCGCGGTGATCGCCGGCGTGATCGGGACGTCGATCAGCACGGCGCTGCTCTGGCGCGAGCAAGCGCAGACCAAAGCGGCAATCGATAGCGCGCAGGCGAATCTAAGTCTTGCCCTCCAGGCGCTCGAGCAGATCTACATCGACGAGGCGGAGGGCCATCCCAGGATCCGTGAGGGTCTGCCCAAGGACCTGCTCCAGAAGGGGGTCGAGTTCTACGAGAAGTTCGTCAAGGCCAACGCTCGCGACGAGCGCCTGGTCTCCCAGATGGGCACTGCGTATCAGAGAGCGGGTCTGATCTTCCGCGAGCTGGGCCAGGAGGAGCGGGCGGTAGAGTCTCTCGAGGGGGCCATCTCGGCCTACAACCGGGCCATCGAGTTCGATCCGCTCAACTCTCTGGCCCACTGCTACCGCGGCAGCGCGCTCAAGGACCTGGGGCACTTCGAAGAGTCGCTCGCGGCCTACGACCGGGCCATCGAGATCGACCCGCGGAACGCTGAAGCCCACAACGGCCGCGGCATTGTGTTAGGCGAGCACTTCGGCCGGCCCGACGAGGCGCTTGCGGAGTACGCTCGCACGATCGAGCTCAGCCCGCGGTACGGTTCTGCCTACAGCAACAGCGGCCTCGTGCTCCGTCGCCTGGGGCGCTTCGAGGAGGCGCTCGCGGCCTGCGACCGGGCCATCGACCTCTATCCGCAGTCCACTTCGTTCCACAACAGCCGCGCCGCGGTGCTCATTGACCTGGGGCGCTTCGAGGAGGCCGTCGCGGCCTGCGACCGGGCCATCGCGACCTACCCGCAGTTCACCTTTGCTCACCTGAACCGCGGCGGCGCGCTCCTCAAACTGCAGCGCTTCCAGGACGCCCTCGCCGCCTACGACCGGGCTCTTGAGATCAACCCGCGGAGCGCCGTGTTCCACCACCAGCGTGGCATCGCGCTCCACAACCTAGGGCGCTTGGACGAGGCGCTCGCGGCCTTCGACCGAGCCATCGGGATCGACCCCGATCAGGCCGGGGCCCACAACAGCCGCGCCACGACGCTCCATGTTCTGGGGCGCTGCGATGATGCGCTCGCCGCTTGCGAGCGGGCCATCCAGATCGACGTGCGGCATATCTGGGCCCACGGCAACCGCGGCGACATTCTCCGGGATCTGAGGCGCTTCGACGAGGCGCTCGCGGCCTACGACTGGGCCATCGAAATCGACCCAAGGACCCCCCTGCTCCACAACAATCGCGCGAGGGTGCTCCTCGACTACCTCGGCCGGCCCGACGAGGCGCTCGCGGCCTGCGAGCGGGCCATCGAGATCGACCCACGGAACCCTCAGCTCCACTTGAATCGCGGAATGGTGCTCTGCGACCACCTCGGCCGGCCCGACGAGGCGCTCGCGGCGTTCGACCTCGCAATCGAGATCGACCAGCGGGACGCCGGGGCCCACCACAACCGCAGTGTCGCGCTCACTAAACTGGGGCGGTTCGAGGAGGCACTCGCGGCCTGCGACCGGGTCATTGAGTTCGAGTCGTGGAGCGCCTCCGCCCACAACTCCCGCGGCGCAACGCTCGCGGCATTGAACAAGTTCGAGGCCGCGATCGAGGCATATGCGGAGGCCATCCGGCTCCAGCCAGACTTGGTCATGGCTCACTACAACCTCGGCCGCGCGCTCGCGGTCACGGGCGACGTCCAGGGCGCGGTAGCCTCCTACCGCGAGGCGATTCGATTCAAGCCGGACGACGCCAAGTACCACTACTGTCTCGGCAACGCGTTAGGGCAAGGAGGGGATCACGAGGGCGCGATCGAGGAGTTCCGCGAAGCCATTCGCATCCGGCCCGACTACGCCGAGCCGCACTGCAACCTCGGCTTCGCGCTGGTGAAGCGGGCCCGCTTCTCCGAGGCCCTCCCTTGGTTTCGGAAAGGACATGAGCTGGGCTCGACGCGGCCCGACTGGAACTATCCTTCCGGAAAGTGGCTCGAGTCCGCCGAGCGCAAGGCGAAGATGGAGGGGAGTCTGGACCAAGTGGTATCGGGAGTGGAGCGACCCCGCGGCGCGGTCGAACGCGTCGCGTTCGCCGAGATGCTCTATGCGAAGTCGCGCCACGCGGAGTCCGCGCGATTGTACGAGGAGGCGTTCGCCGAAGAGGCCGGGCTCGCCGAAGTCCACCGCTACAACGCCGCCTGCTCGGCGTCGCTGGCAGCCGCTGGCGGAGAGGCGGACGCCGCGGAATGGCGCGGTCGGGCGCTCGAGTGGCTGCGTTCCGATCTCGCCGCGCCCGAGAAGGCACCGTCGGAGCTCGTGGCAATGCTCGAGCACTGGAAGCAAGATCCCGACCTCGCGGCGGTGCGCGACGGCCTGGACGAGTTGCCGCAGCCGGAGCGCGAGGCATGGCGGAGCCTTTGGACCGAGGTCGACCGGGCCTTGGCGGCCGCCCGTACGGCGGCGAAGTGACCGCACGGCTGGGGAGGCCAGCGGAGTTACGGCCTGATCGGACACCCTCATGACGACCTGGAACCCCAGAGCGAACGAACTGTTCTTGAAGGCGCTGGAGCTGCGTTCCTCCGACGAGCGTCAAGAGTTCCTGGACAGCTCCTGCGCCGGGGACACGGCGCTCCGGGCCGAGGTGGAGGCCTTGCTGGAAGCCAGCGACAAGGCCGGCAGTTTCCTTCAGTTCTCTGCTCCACTACCGGGAGCGTCGATCGATGCCTCCGCTCCTGCCGAGCGCCCCGGCACGCTCATCGGTCCCTACAAGCTGCTGCAGCAACTCGGCGAAGGCGGCATGGGCACGGTCTTCATGGCCGAGCAGACCCACCCCGTCCAGCGCAAGGTCGCTCTCAAAGTCATCAAGCTGGGCATGGACACCCGCCAGGTCATCGCCCGTTTCGAGGCTGAGCGCCAGGCCCTGGCGATGATGGACCATGTCAACATCGCTCGCGTCCTGGACGCCGGGGCGACGGAAACCGGCCGGCCCTACTTCGTCATGGAGTTGGTGCACGGCATGCCGATCACCAAGTATTGCGACGACAATCATCTGACGCCGCGCGAGCGCCTGGAGCTATTTGTGCCAGTCTGCCATGCGATCCAGCATGCGCACCAGAAAGGCATCATCCACCGCGACATCAAGCCGTCCAACGTGATGATCACGCTCTACGACGGCAAGCCGGTCCCCAAGTTGATCGACTTCGGCGTGGCCAAGGCGACCGAGCAGAAGCTGACCGAGCGCACGCTGTACACGCAGTACGGCACCATGGTCGGCACGCTGGAGTACATGAGCCCGGAGCAGGCGGAGATGAGCGCTCTGGGCATCGATACCCGCAGCGACATCTACTCGCTCGGAGTGCTCTTGTACGAGCTGCTGACGGGCGGCACGCCACTGAGCCAAAAGCGGATCAAGGAAGCAGCCCATGCCGAGATCATCCGCATGATCAAGGAGGAGGATCCGCCCAAACCGAGCACAAGGCTTAGCGACTCCGGAGAGGCACTCGCATCGATCTCGGCCAATCGCCAAATGGAGCCGGCCAAGCTGACGAGGCTGGTGCGCGGCGAGCTGGATTGGATCGTGATGAAGTGCCTCGAGAAGGATCGCAACCGGCGCTACGAAACGGCCAACGGCTTCGCGATGGATGTGCAGCGCTACCTGGCGGATGAGCCGGTCCAGGCATGTCCGCCATCGGCGGGTTATCGGGTGAGAAAGTTCGTGTGGCGCAACAAGCCGCTTTCGGCGTCGCTTGCTGCTGCTGCACTGTCGGTTGCGATCGGCGTCGTGGTCGTGGCGTTCAAGAACGCCGAGCTGGCGGACAAGAATTCGGCCCTCGCGCAAGCCGCAAATCACGCCCTGGAGCTGAGATTCGAGGCCAGCGCCAGGGCCGACGAGGCGAACCATCTCAAGGACGAAGCGGTCGCTCAGGGCCGGGAGCTGCGCGTGCGCGGTCTGATCCAAGATCTGGCGGCGTTCGAGGCGCTGGACGACTCGCTCGATTACGCGCGTCGGCAGACCCGGCCCGCGCACGAGTGGTGGTTAGAGCGCGCGCAGCTCTTGATCGACGGTTGCCAGGAAGACCCTGCGAAGGGCCAGCGCTGGAAGCCGGGCCTGTCGGACGTCGACGCGCTGCTGGTCAAGCTGCGCGCGCAGGCGCGCGATGCGACGGAACAGGAGCAGATCGCGGATCGGAACTCGCACCCGCGCGCCAAGGAGCTGGCCGAAAAGCGGGGAGAGCTGCAGTGGCTGTCGAGGATGCTTGGACTGGAGCCATGGCCGAGCACGGCCGAGGTCGAAGCCCAGCTTGCGAAGGAAGCGACCCCCACGGAGCCGAGCAGACTGAACTCCGCTGCCTGGAGCCTTGTTGATCCCGACGCTCCCGTGTTCGGACAGGAAGTGAAATCCCTGTTGCTCGCCCGACGAGCGGTCGCGCTGGCGTCGAAGGCTGAGCGAGCCCTGCACCGCACGACCCTCGCATGGGCGCTGTTTCGTGTCGGCCGCTTCGATGAAGCACTCGCGGAGCAGATCTCCGCCGCGCCGGAGATCGTCGGCGATCGCAAGGCGGGGTTCGAACTACAATTGGCGCGCATGAACCGAACATTCGGAGCCTGGCGCAGTGAGGCGGCCTCGCAGGCTCGTCGTGCTGAGCGCGACGCGCTACCGGCGCAGCTGGACGCACTCGAGCGCGAGGTACAGGCGCACCGCACCTGGCGTTTCGCGGACAGCGAAAATGAATGGTGGAATGACCAGCTCACGCGACTCAGCGTGGATCTGCGCCGGCTGAAGGATCGGATCGCCGTGGCGCAACGCAGCGTGACGAGTCCAGAGGCGTTGAGGCTTTGGGAAGCAGCAATCGCCGCTATCGTGGCTTCTCCGAAGTACGGCGGGCTGAAGATCACGCCGCAGATCGGGTTGCTGCCCATCGGCGCTGATTCTGAGTCAGCGCTGTGGGAGTTCGCGGACTTGCAGAGTGGCGAACCTGTCCAGCGCGGTACTGATGGCAAGCTGATCCTCAAGCCGGAGATGGGCGTTGTCTACGTTCTGTTGCCTGGCGGTCGTGTGCCGGTTGAATTGGTGGAGCCGGGTTGGAGCGAGCTGCAGGACGCCGATCTGACGAAGATCGAACTCGCCCCGTTCTTCCTGTCGAAGTACGAGATGACGATGGAGCAGTGGACACGTGTGTCGCACCAGGCGAGTCGCCCTCGCTACGAATCTCTGGAGATGATTCCTGCCAGAGCAGTCAGTTGGAACGACTGTGTGGCGTCGCTCAGCCGAGTCGATGCGTGGGTCTGCTTGCCGACGGAGGCGCAGTGGGAGTACGGGTGTCGAGCTGGAACTCGGTCGCCGTGGTGGACGGGGACGGCGAAGGAGAGCTTGAAAGGTGCGGCCAACATCGACTTCGACACGACGGACCTGGCAATCCCGACGTTGCAACCGGTTGGCCAACTTCGAGCGAACGGATTCGGTCTGCACGACATGCACGGGAACATCTGGGAGTGGTGTCGAAACGGTTTCGGCACTGATGACGAGGTGTCAGGCCGTGGCGGAAACGGTGAGCGCGAATGGCCCCGCGCTTCCAACCAGGTGTACTGCGGCGGCAGCTTCGACAGGTTCGCCGGCCACGTACGTTCGTCGTACCGGTACTACGGCGGGCGCGGGCTTCAGCTCTTCTCCCTCGGGCTGCGCCCGGCCAAGGGCCTCACGCCGTAAACACCGCTCCCCATCCTCCATTCTCCCCTCCTCCGCGGCGGAGGTTCGCTAGCAGGTCGCGTTCGGGGAGCCACCCCAACTTGTCGGCGGGGCAGGACCGGCGCCGGATTGGTGAGCAGCGGCGAGTTGGGGCTCCGACGAAGAACACCAAGAGTGCGAGGACGGCGCAGCGCGCTCGCTTTTTGGATGTCTGGATCGCAGTCGGAGAGTTGCGGTTCATGGCCGATGTCACGCAGATTCCTGGAGGGAAGCGGCCGTCGGCTGGGCACCTCGCAGGTCCGCACGAGTGGCCGGATCCTCGAGCAAGCCGCTCGGTCACCGCGCTCGCTCCCGTGACACCCCCAGAGCCGTCGACCCAGCGTGCGAGTGCAGCCGTGACCTGGGCCCGCCGCGGTGGAGCCCCCTCTCAGGCAGGGAACCGACGGCGTCCCGGCGTCTCCGTCGCCATCGAAGATGGCTTGTTTACAGGCTGTTTCGCATCGCCCAAGTGCTGCCGTGCTTCCACCAAACCTGCCGAAGTGCCCGAATTCCTCGGGACGCCCACATGAATTCTTGAAGCGTCCTCTTTTTTCGCGCGCGGACCGCCCTGATTTCTCGCACTGGTTGCAAGAGACAAGCGCCTGCCGATTTACGGCAGGCCACAACCGACGCGCCACCCCGGCATTTGGCGGATGACGCTCCTACACAACAGGAGGCACTGATCATGCGATTTTTCATCGCACACACGCTCGCCCTTACGCTCGCACTCGCCGCGCGGCCCGCCGCCGCCGAGGATCTCTACGTCGACGCCAGCCAGCCGCCGGGGAACGGCAGCCAGGGCAGCCCGTACCAGACGATCAGCGCCGCAATCGCCCGCGCGCGGAACGATCGGATGACGATGGCCGTGCCCGACAGCGAGACCATCGTGGTCCACGTTCGCGCCGGGGAGTACTTCGGCAGCTACGCACACGCGGGGCAGGGCTTCGAGCAGCTTCCGATCCTTCTCGACGTGCCCAACTTCGAGCTGCGCGGCGACACGGTGCTGGCCCTCGACGCCGAGGGCTGGCCGACCGGCGCCGTGAACGGGACCGAGACATGGTTCACCGCCACCCCATTCCTCGGCAGTGGTTACAACCCCGACCGCTTCGTGTTCCTCGTCGGCCCCACGAGCGATCGGCTCACCGGCGCGGACGTCACCATCGGCGGCTTCGTGATCGACGGGGGCTTGAATGGCGAGAAGGGCAACGGGGTGGGCATCGGCCTCGACCGCGTGGCGGGCGCGTCGATCGCCGGAAACGTCATCACGCAAACGTACTTGGCCATGTTCGCCCGCGCCTCGACAGCCGCGATCCGCGGCAACCTCTGCCACAACTGCTACGTGGGCGGCATCCTCCAAGGCGGGCCCGCGGCCTCGCCGGGGAGCTACCTGTTCCAGGACAACAGCTCGGTGCGCAACACCAACGGCCTGATCACTTCGGCGAGCGGGATGGTCTACGCCTGGGATCCCGCCCTCACCCCGGTCCCCGCAAATGCCCTCTACGACGTGAACTACGTGGCCGTGATCCACAACGACCTCAGCGACAACAACCACGTCAAGGGTTTCAGCTGCGGCATCCGCTGCGGGCTGTTCTCGCCCGTCCTCCCCGCGGGACAGTCCACGGGTCACCTCACGGTGGACGTCGAGCGCAACCGCATCGTCGGCAACTCCGTCGGCATCCACATGGACGCCATGTTCCCGTATCGCTGGTACCCCCAGCCCCTCACCGTCGCCTTCCACGGCTACTTCGCGGACAACCAGGTAACGGCCAACGACGTCGCACCGGCGCTCATCACCTTCACCCGCAACAGGGCCGCTCTCAAGCAGACCCCTTCGGAGCTGAATAACTACAAGTACCTCGAGGACTCGCTCTTCGAGCTCATCGTAGTCGACGACGAGCTGGCCGGCTTCTGGTACGACAACCCCGCGTTCGACCCCGTCTCGGGCGTCGCGCTCGACAACACGCTCCTCGTCAATGGCGTCCCGTTCAACGGGCGCAACATCCCTTGAGGGGCGTGGGCCCCCGTCCCAGCTAGTAGGGCGGGCGATGTACACGAGCGATCGCTCAAGCGCCTCGCGATCGGTGCGCTCGCTCCGGCCTTTGTGTGCATGGAGAATCGTTCGATGTCGCGGCACAGCTCCCGCGACAGGAAGGGCGGCAGTTCATCGCCACGGCGGCAGCCAATCCGCTCGACAACCGTGGGCACTGCACTTGGCCGTGGGACGCTTCTGCGGATTCCTCGGGAGGCCCACACCAATTCCTGAAGCGGCCGTTTTTTTCGCGCGCAGACTCCCCTGATTTCTCGCACTGGTTGCAGAAGAAATGAGCGCCTTCCGATTTCCGGAAGGCCGCAACCGGCAGCGCCCTTGACAAACAGGGCGCTGCTAACCGCGGCGAGGTTTCTCGCCGCCCACACGAGACAGGGAGATGACCATGAGCAAGATGAAATCGAAGTTGGTGCTGGCCCTCGCGCTGCCGCTGAGCATGGCGCTGGCCACCCCCAATGCTTCTTCCGCGCAAACCGACGCGGTGACGGAATGGAATGCGATCATGCAGACGACCGTGGCGGTGGCGCCGACCAACCCCAACTTCCAGGCACGCTGGGGCGCGATCACTCAACTCGCCGTCTTCGAGGCCGTCAACGCGATCGTCGGGGATTACGAGCCGTACCTCGGAGGCATCAACGCGCCGGCTGGGGCCTCGCCCGATGCCGCGGCCATTGCAGCCGCCTACCGCACCCTGGTGACCATGCGTCCAGGCAGCGCGGCGGCTCTCGACGCCGCACGTGCTGCGTCGCTGGCGGCGATCCCGGACGGTCCGGCGAAGGACGCCGGCATCCTCGTCGGCGAGGAGGCCGCGGCCGCCATGCTCCTGCTGCGGGTCAACGATGGCTGGAATGCCGTCGTGCCCTACACCCCGGGGACCAATCCCGGCGACTGGCAGCCGGCGCCGCCCGGCTTCGCCGCTGCCCTGCTGCCGGGGTGGGGTCAGGTGACCCCGTTCGGACTGGAGCAGAGCTCGCAGTTCCGCGTGTCGGCGCCGCCCGCGCTCCACACGGGCAATTATGCCAATCACTACAACGAGGTCAGGCTCCTCGGCAGTTTGGACAGCCCCTTCCGGCCGCAGGACCGCACCGATGTGGCGAAATTCTACGCCGCCGCCTCTCCGGTGCAGGTGTTCAACTCGGCCGCGCGCCAGGTCAGCGCCGCGCAAGGCAAGTCGCTCTCGGAGAACGCGCGGATCTTCGCGCTGCTGGGGATGGCCATGGGCGACGCGGGCATCGCGTGTTGGGAGACCAAGTACCACTACAGCTTCTGGCGGCCCCTGACTGCCATTCAGGGAGGCGACAGCGACGGCAATGCACTGACCGACGCGGATCCGCTGTGGGTCCCGCTGATCAACACGCCGGCGCACCCCAGCTACGCGTCGGGCCACGCGACCGTGTCGGGCGCCGCCCGCGCCGTGCTCGAGCGGCTCTTCGGCAAGGGCGGCCATGCCATCACCCTGACCCATCCCACGCTGCCGACCATCGTGCTCGACTATTCCGCCTGGGACGAGATCACCGACGACATCGATGACGCCCGAGTTTACGGAGGCATCCACTTCCGCTTCGACCAGGAAGCGGGGGCCCATCAGGGACGCCAGGTCGGCTCGTACATCATCCGGAACTATCTGCGCGCGGTGGATGATCTCTAGGACTTGGACGATGACGAGTGGAGTCGGGCGAGCTCACGCTTCGCAGGCGTAGCCAGTCCCGCGCGCGTCGGCTCGCAGGATGGGTCGATGACGAAAGCGGCCGGTGAGGTCCGAACCGTCAAGTCGGTTCCTCACCGGCCCGCGCCCCACGGGCACGCCGGCCCCGGCGATCGGAGCGTGAGCAGGAATCGGAATTCCGGCGATGTGCCCACCGGAGCGCTGGCCGCCTGCGCGCGGCGCTCGAGAACCGCCCCATCCGACGAGCGAAAGCTGACGCACCCCCCTCGCGCGACAGCAGCCTGGCGGGTGCGGCGCGCGAGTCGGCGAGGGCTCTCCTGGGGGTACCGACCCATCCGACGAGCGAATGGTGACGCACCCCCTGGCGCGACCTGCCTGGCGGGTGCGGCGCGAGTCGGCGAGGGCTCTCCTGGGGCTCAGGAAGGCCGACGGCAGACCCTCTCCGGCAGTTTTCTTAGCCACCTGTTAGGGTGTGCGCCGGGGAGGGTGGCCCCGCCCCCCATGTACATCCCGCTGCGCGTCCACGGCCACCATTCCCTGCTCACGGGCGTCGACTCGCCGGCGGCGCTCCTGGAGCGCGCGCGCGAACTGCGGCTGCCGGCCCTGGCGCTGTGCGACGTCGACACGCAAAGCGGTCTGGTCGACTTCCTGCGCGCCGCCGAGCGCCAGCGCGCCGAGGATCCGCAGCACGCCGTGCGGCCGATCGTCGGCGCCGAGATCTCCGACCCTTCGGGCGCGCCGGGCCGCGTGGTCGCGCTGGTGGCGAGCGAGCGCGGCTACTCCAACCTGTGCCGGCTGATCACCGCGCGCCACCTGGGTCCGGGACTGGGCCGCGGCGGCGCCTTGCTCGGCGGCGATGCGCGCGAGCGCGAGGCCGGCGAGTTCCGGCGCGTCGACGCGCTGGTGCGCTGGCACGAGGGCCTGTTCCTGCTGGTCGATCATCCGCGGCTGTTGATCGAGCTGCACGGACGCGTGAGCGCGCGCCAGTTGTTCGCGGCGATCACGCCGGCCGCGGTGCTGCTCGCGCGGCGGCATTCGCGCCACGCTGAAGCCGCGGAGCACGACGAGACGCCGCGCAACACGCACCTCGCTCCCCTACCGCGCCACGCATTCGAGCAGGACGAGGAAGAAGAGTCCGAAGAGCCCGACTTCGACGTGCCCAAGACGCCGCCGCCGCAGGCGCCGTGCAACGCCTTGGAATTGATCGACGCCGCGCGCGCGACGGGCTGCGCGATCATCGCCGCGCCCGACGTGTACTACGCGCACGCCGGCGGCCGCGCCGACCACGCAGTGCGCGCGGCGATCAAGCACAACGCGCTGATCCACGATCTGCCGCCGTCGTGGCTGGCGCGCGAGCCGGCGCATCTGGCGAGCTTCGAGGAGTTGCTGCCCTTGTACGCGGAAATCCCCGACGTGCCCGGGCCCTGGCCGGTTGCTTGCGCCGCCGAGCCCGGCGTGCCCGCGGCCTTGCTGCGCACGCGCGCGCTGGCGCTGCACTGCGACTGGCGTCCGCCGCTGGACCGCGTGGTCTTCCCCAAGATCGAATTCGGCCGCGAGGAGAGCGCCTACTCGCGCCTGTGCGAGCTGGCCTTCGAAGGCGCGCAGCTGCGCTACCGCCCGCTCAAGCCCGAGGTCGTGCGCCGCCTCGACTACGAACTGGCCGCGATCGAGAGCCTGGGCTTTTCGCCGTACTTTCTCTTGGTGCACCAGATCGCCGAGTTCGCGCGCTCGCGCAAGATCCCTTGCGTCGGCCGCGGCTCGGCCGCCGACAGCCTGGTGTCGTATTGCCTGCGCCTGACCGACGCCGATCCGCTGCGCTACCGCCTGCCCTTCGAGCGCTTCCTGAATCCGACGCGCAAGGATCGGCCCGACATCGATCTCGATTTCTGCTGGCGGCGGCGCGACGAGGTCCTGGAGCACGTCTACCAGGCTTTCGGCGCGCAGCGCACGGCGATGATCTGCACGCTGTCGACTTTCGGCTTGCGCGCGGCCTTCCGTGAAGCCGCGATGGTGGCGGGCCTGCCGCCCGCGGAGATCAACCGCTGGTCACGGCGCCTGCCTTGGCATCCGGCGTCGAGCGACGCGCCGGCGCTCGCGCAAGCCGGCGATCCAGCGCGATTGCCGGCGGACCTGCGCGAGAACCTGCTGGTGCTCGCGCTGCGCTCGGTGCCCGAATGCCGCGAGTTTCCGTTGCACGACGAGCGCTGGCAAAACGCGCTGCGCGCCGGAGCACGCCTGTTCGCGACGCCGCGCCACTTCGGCGTGCACCCCGGCGGCGTGGTGGTCGCGCCCAACGAAATCAGCGACTTCGTCGCCTGCCAGCGCGCGAAAAAAGGCGTGGTGGTCACGCAGCTCGACAAGGACGCGATCGAGGCGATCGGCCTGGTCAAGATGGACCTGCTCGGCAACCGCGCGCTGACCGTGCAGGGCGATGCGCTCGCGGCGCTGGCCGCGCGCGGCGTGGAAATCGACTTGAACGCGATCCCCGAGGACGACGAGGCCACGGCCCTGCTGCTGCGCACGGGCCGCACGCTGGGCTGTTTCCAGGTCGAGTCGCCGGGCATGCGCCACTTGCTGCAGCAGATCGGCTCGCACTGCATGGACGACGTGATCCAGGCGGTCGCCTTGATCCGGCCCGGCCCCGCGAGCTCAGGAATGAAGGACGCCTTCGTGCGCCGCTACCGCGGCCAGGAGGCGCCGCACGCGCCGCATCCCTCGTTGACCGACCTGTTGTGGGACACGCAGGGCGTGATGCTCTACCAGGAGGACGTGATGCAGGTCGCCTCGCGTCTGGCGGGCATGGACCTGGCGCAGGCCGATCGGCTGCGGCGCGCGCTGCAGAAGCACCGCGGCAGCGAGCTCGACGAATTGCGCGCGCGCTTCTTCGACGGCGCGAAACACAACGGCATCGATGACGCCGACATCCGCCGCGTGTGGGAACTGATCGCCAACTTCGCCTCTTTCGGTTTCTGCAAGGCGCACGCGGTGACCTACGGCCGCATCGCCTACCGTTCGGTGTATTTGAAGGCGCACCACCCCGCCGTGTACCTCGCGGCCTTCTTGGCCAACGACACCGGCTACTACGAGCGCCGCGTCTACGTCGAGGAAGCGCGGCGCCTTTGCGTTCCGATCCTGGGCCCCGACGTCAACAAGAGCGGCCTCGACCCCGCGATCGAATGGCACGACGCGACGCCCTGCCTGCGCATCGGCCTGGGCGAGGTGAAGGGCCTCGGCAGCAGCACGATCGAGCGCCTGCTCGCGCAGCGCGCGCAGCACGGGCCGTTCCTGTCCCTGCCCGATTTCCTGGAGCGCACGCAAGCCCAGGACGACGAGAGCGCGCAGTTGATCCAATGCGGCGCCCTCGACGCCTTCGACCGCACGCGGCCCGAGTTGTTGTGGCGCCTGCACCTGTTGCGCACGCCGCAACGCCGCGTGCCACGCGGCGCCGCGCTCTCCAGCCGCGAACTGTCGGCGCTGAGCTCGACGCCACATTCGCGCGACCAGGAACTGCTCGACGCCGCGCGCGCGCGCACACCGGGCTGGTCCGCCTCGAACCTCGGCCTGGGCGGCGTGCAGCTCGAACGCGGCCGCGCGTTGAAATTGTTCGCCGACCCCGAGGTCGGAGCTCCCGCCCTGCCCGCCGTGCGCGACTTGGGATCCACCGAACGCGGTCTGGTCGAACACCAGATCCTGGGTTTTGCCCTGCGCGCCCACCCCACGGTCTTGTTCCCCTGCGCCGGCGAAGCGCGCTGCGCCGAGAGCGGCAAGCGCACGCCGCCGCGCCAGAAATGCGCCGCGATCGCGGGCTTCGTGCACGGCCGCATCTCCCTGTGCGGCTGGCTCTCCGCCTCGCGCCGCACGCGCACCTCGCGCGGCGAGTGGATGCGCTTCCTGACGCTCGAGGACGAGAGCGGCATCGCCGAAGCCGTGGTGTTCCCCGACGTGTACGGCCGCGACGGGCATCTGCTGATCGACCAGGGCCCGTTCCTGATCAGCGGCGTTGTCGAGGACCAGATGGGCGCGGTGACCTTGCATGCGGAGCGGATCTGGTGAGCAAATCACGCGAAGACGTTCTAGCGCAGCCACGCGCTCCTTCAATCCCGACCCAGGCCGCGGTCGATAGTCGATCCTCGTCAATGTTTGACAATCCGGCTAGAGTGCTCCCATGAACGTCAACCTCACTCCCGAGCTGGAGGATCTCGTCCAGCGCAAGGTCCAATCGGGCCTCTAAAACAACCAGAGCGAGGTCGTGCGCGAAGCCCTGCGCCTGCTCGCCGATCAGGATCGCCTGCGCGAAGCCCACATGCAGAAGCTCCGCGGAACGCTCGCCAAAGGCTTGGCGCAGGCCAATCGAGGCGAACTCCTCGATGGCCCGACGGCCGTCGCGCAGGTACGACGATCCTTGCGGCAGCGGCGGAAGTCGGCCAAGAAGTGGCGGTGAGCGCCGCCTACCGCCTCACCCCGGAGGCACGCGACGGGTTCCAACGCATCGCGTGCGATGCCGAGGAGCGCTTCGGTCCCGAGGTGGCGGACAAGGTCGTCACCGATCCGAATCCGGGAGGCGCAGCTCGAGCTCCTGATCGCCGCGCGCGATTACCGCGGAGCTCCAGGCGTCGGCTGCGCTGCTGCGGAATTCGAGCCTCAGCTCAGCAGACCGGCAAACGCCCATCAGGAAGAAGGAACCCCACTCGTCGTAGACGGCGGGCAGGGCCCAATCGTCCGTCGTGCCGCTAGAGTCCGTGGCTGCCAGGCGCACGTTGGCCCCGGGGCGGCGTCCCTTGTTGTCGACGACCACGCCGGCCGCGATCACGGACAGCGGCACGAGTGTGACGGGCTTCAACTCGTTCCGACCGGGGCGCAATTGAATCGGAATCAGCGCTCCGATTTTTCTTTCCAATTCGTGAGCGGGGAAGCGCCGCAACAATGCGCGCTGTGGCGCAAGCCCTGCGTCCAGTTCGCTGCGCTCGCCATCGAGTGCCTCTCGGTAGGTCTCTGCGTCGTCGCAACGCAGCGTGAGCAGCACCGTGCCCGGTTTCGCGAGCGGCCCGTCGACCGCAAGCGCCACGCGGCCGAGGTCATCGCTCAGCACATCTCCTTGCGCAAGGCACGTGACTCCGTCGCGCTCGAGCTCGAGCCTGTAGCCGAGCCGGCGGCGTGCGATCGCCTGATGCTGCTCGTCCTCCAGCTTGAAACTGAACCAGGTCGGGACGTAGGGCAGGGTCACCGAGACCACGGCGCGCTCGCCCGATGCGCGCGGGCCGCTCGCGATTGCGCCGATCTGCTCCTCGATGCCTGGGATCGTGACTCCGATCCACAGCTCCAGTCCCAGGGCCATCGGGTAGAAGCGGGCGACTCCGCGCTCGCAGTCGACCGGCGCGGACCACGGCCCACCGAGCATCGAGCGGCATCCGATTTTCACCGTCCCCGGGCAACTCACGGCAAAGCCGGCGGTGTCGAGCAGACGGATCTCGAGCCCGCCGTGCTCGGGAAGGACGAACTCCACGGGCTCGGTAGGCGGCGTCTCGAACTGCAGTTCATGCGCGGGCAGACCAGGGAATACGCTCTTGATCTCGACCGAGTAGCCGCCCTTGGACGACGGTGGGATCGGCCAGAAGCGCGCCAGTCCGGCAGGAGGTCGGCTGATCGCGTGGAGCCGGTACGGCGCCCCTGACTCCCAGGGCGGCACTCGCATTGCGAGCATCTCCTGCCACGTCGAGTCGGCCTGGTACTCCAGCGCGAGTTCGGCCCCTGCGACGGGACGGCCGCGCGTGTTGAGCACGCGCAGTTCCAGCGCGACGGCCGGCGCGCACTCGAGAAGCAGCGGCTCCTCGAGGCCCGCGCGAGCCCCCCGCACGGCTTGTCCCCAATGCGCTCCAGCGCTCGCCATGACCACGACTCCACCAGGTCGGCACACCAGCGCTGCGCGACCCTCCAGGTCGCTGCGCGAGCGCTTGCCGCTGCGCTGCAGGTGCACCAGATCCAATCCAACCGGATTCTCTGTGAAGTCCAGCTTCTGCGCGTCGTTGAGGCCGTCGAGGTAGATCAACTCGGCGCCCGGAATTGCGCGCCCGCTGCCCATCTCGCGAACGTTCACGGCGAGCAGATGAGACCCGGCTGGAACCTGCGTGCCAACTCGATCGAGCGTCACCGGGATGGCGAGGGCTTGCGACTTGGATCCTGGTTCCGGTAACGAGGCCTGATCTAGCGTTGGACCGGATGGCGAGCTCTCGGAACGCTCGAGCACAGGCTTGACGCGGATCGAGGCAGGTCGGATCCACAGGTACGCCGCTCCACTCAGGAGCGCGAGCGCGGCGAGCACGGCGGCAAGGATGCGCATGGGGCAGCGGTATTCTCGCACATGCCCTGCGCCGTGTTCACGCGCGCAGGCCCGGGCAGGCGCGCCTACTTCCAGCTCACCCCGAAAAAGCGCGCCGCACCCTTTTCGACCGCCAGACCCAACCGATCCCCCGCCACTTCGAAGCTCGCCGTCTCGCGCTCCTCCACGAACAGCGTGACGCGGCCCTCGCTGCGGCGCGCGAGCATGCGCTGCGATCCGTCCTTGCTCGGCATCGCCTGGTACTCGCCGAGCGTGGTCGACTGCACGCCGTCGCAGCGCTGCACGAGGATGCCGCGGTCGCTGAGCGTCGCGAAGCTGTAGTGCCGTGGGTCGATGAAATCCAGGAGCAGGCCGGCGGCGCCGTCGGGATCGGGGGCGACGCGCGCTCGCAGCTCGCTGCAGGCTTCGCGCACCAGGGCGAAGGAGTAGTCGTGGGCGGGGGCGCGGCCCAACAGCGTGTGGCCGTCGAGGTCTTCGAACTCGCCGCACACCAGCTGCAGCGGCTCCTGCACCGAGGCCAGCCAGGACTGCATTTCACCCAGGATCTGCGCGGGCTTGCCCAGGCTGCTGGCGAACTCCGGGCCGCTGAGCTTGCTGCCGGTCTGTCCCAGTGCAAGCTTGTCGAAACGCGCGCGGTGCCTGCCCTCCTTGGCCTCGCGCAAGAAGGTGACCTGCGCCCACGACAACGCCGGGCGACGCAGCCCGGCTTCGGCGAAAGTCTCCAGCCTCAGGTCGCCTTCGAGCAAACGCGTGGCCTGCCAGGGCAGGTCGATCGCGGTGACCAGCGGGTGTGCGGCCAGCTCCAGCGTCTTGCCGTCCCATCGGTGCCGCGAGAGTTGCTCGGCCAATCCGAGCACGAACCACGTGTTGACCATGTCGGCGTGCTTGGACTTCGCCTTGCAGTGGAACTGCTGCAAGCCACCGTGCAAGGCGAGCCGTCGCGTGAGCCAGCGCGAGGGTTGCTGGTAGCAGTAGACCGTGGCGCTCTGCGGATCGAAATAGAGGTAGTCCAAGCCATGTTCCGGGACGATGCCGACCGCGGCCAGCGCGCTCAGCCAGCTCGCGCGATCGCTCCGTACGCGGATGCGGAACTGCGCGGGCTGGTGGAGCGGCGGTTCACACTGCAGCACGTCGGCGTAGCCCTTCCAGGCCTGCTCCATCACCGCGCCCAGTTCTCGAGCTTGGGCTTCGCGCTCGGCACCCTCGCCTTCGACGTCGATCGAATAATGCTTCGTGCGCTCGGCGATGGTCGCTCGCTGCTGCGCGTACAGCGCGCCGCACGCCAGCAGCATCCATCCCAGGGCCAGCGTCCGAAGCCGCCAGAATGCCCGACCGGGGCAAGTCAGGTCGGCGCTCATGCCAGTTCGAAGTGTCGGCGCGGCCATGGTTTCCGTTTCATGATCGCAGCGTCTGCCATGGTTTCAGGATTCTCGGATGCCTGTCACGTACGCTGGCCGTCGGACAAGTTCCCGTTGGCGCGGTACGCTGGATCCCGCCTGCGGCGTGTACCCGTATCGCGCACCTTTTTGACGTCCTTCAGCCCCCTTCCGCCGCACTCCATCATGGTCAAGCAGGTCGTCCGTGCAGTTTGGATCGCCGTGCCGCTCTTCGCTTCGCCCGTGCTTGCGCAAGCGCCGCTCTACCCGCAGGAACTCGTCGGGGTCGGCAGGTCCTGCAGCTCGGTGGTGCTGGGCGATCTCGATCACGACGGTGATCTGGACGCGGTCTACCAGGCCTTTGCCTCGGTCGCGGGCGGCAATCCCTTCGAGGGAGCGAAAGTGGCGCTCAACGATGGCTCGGGCAACTTCGCTCCCCCCACCGGAACTCCCGGCGGTGTGGGCTTGGGTCGCGTTGCACTCGCCGACATGAACGGCGATGCCTGGCTCGACATCCTGCTGGTCCAGGCTTGGATTCAGCAGGATGATCGTCTCTCGATCTATCTCGCCACGGGCCCGGGGACTTTTGGGCCTGCCCTGCACACTCCGGTCGGCAGCCAGCAGTCCACGCCGCGCGAGCTCGCCACCGGCGACATCGATGGCGACGGCGACATCGACGTGGCCGTCGGTGCGGCGGGTGCGACCTGGATGTACACCAACGACGGCTCGGGCGTGCTGAGCGCTGGACAGGTGGTCTCGGGCACGGGCTCGAAGAAGCAACTGCTGCTCGTGGACGTCGACCACGACTTGGACCTGGACCTGGTTTGCGGCCGCGCCATCGGCGGCAACCACGCCTTCCTCAACGACGGGCAAGGGCAGTTCACGGTGGGTCCGACGACGGCAGGGTCGCCTGACTCGAGGCCGGTCGCGGTCGCCGATTTGGACGGGGACGGCAATCTGGACCTGATCAGCTCGTCGCCACTCGCCGGCTATCTCTTCGTCGCGCTCGGCGACGGACTCGGGGGCTTCGACAGCGCGCCGGCGCCGCAGCTCGACTTCCAGCCGAGTCTGCTCGCGCTGCACGATTTGAACCACGACGGCCTGCTCGACCTGCTGGCGCTGGGCACGGGCGCAGGGAACATCGCGGGTCGCGTGGCGATCCTCGACGGGCTCGGTCAGGCGCAATTCGCCCCGCCGAGCCTGAGCCCGGTGCCCGCATTCATCGGCCAGATGGCGCTCGGCGATCTGGACATGGATGGAAGCGACGAACTGCTGCTCGCGGTGTCGAACAACGGCTCCAAGCCGATCGCCATGCTCCGCGGCGAATCCGGCGGATTGCGCTCGAACGGCTGGTTCCTCACCGGTCCTTTCGGCCCGAATTCGGTCGGGGGCGGCGATCTCGACGGCGACGGTCACGACGACCTGATGTACACGAGCGACGTGTTGCCGAACAACGCCGTGTACGTGTGGTTGGGAGACGGAACTGGCTCGCTCGGCGGGCCGACGCTGAACTACGTGCCCACCGGAGTCACGGGCTCCGCGCTGGGCAAGCTCGACGGCGACGCGCGCACCGACATGGTCCTGCTGCGGCAGGGCAGCGCTTCGTTCAGCCTGCACACCAGCCTGGGCGGAGGGCAAGTGTCGCCCGGCGTGAACTTCACCTCGCCGTCGGGCACGCAACGGGTGCTCTTCGAGGACTTGAGCGGCGACGGCTTCGGCGATCTCGTGTTGGGCAGCAGCACCGCGAGCACGCTGTCGATGTTCCGCAACGACGGCCTCGGCGGGTTGCTCGCCGCCCAGAGTTTGTCGCTGAACATGGTCGGAGTCCGATCGCTCGTCGCGAAGGACCTGGACGGCGATGGCTGGAAGGATCTGGTCGTGGTGTCCTGGAGCTCCGGTGAAGTGCGCATCCTGCAGTCGAATGGGCCCGCGAGTTACCAGCCCGCAACGCCGCTCAACGTCGCCGCCGCCACGACGCTGGCCGGCGCAGGCGACTTCGACCGCGATGGCCTGCAGGATCTGGTCTTCGTCAATGGCAGCCGAGAGCTGCTGTTGCTGCGCGGACTGGGCGGCCTGAGCTTCGCCCCGCCGCTCGCGCAGCCCCTGCTGTGCGCAACGGTCGGCCTGCAGGTCGCGGACCTCGATCGCGACGATCGACTCGACCTTGCGCTCCACGGAGTCGACGGCGTCGAGATCCTGCGCGGCGACGGTCACGGCAGCTTCACCCAGCGCGCCCACGCGGGAGGAGCCCGCGGCGAGTTCCTGGCCCTGCTCGACTTGCAACACGATCTGCGGCCCGAGCTCGCGGTGGCGAACGTCTTCAGCCGCGAAGTCTGGCTCTACGGCAATCTCTCGAAGGCAACACCCGAGGGCAGCACCTACTGCACCGCGAAGCTCAATTCCCTGGGTTGCACGCCGCGGATCTCCGCCAGCGGCAGTTCGAGCGCGAGCAGCGGCGCTGGATTCGTCGTGAGCGCGAGCGACGTGCGAAACCAGAAGACGGGTCTGCTCTTCTACGGCTTCAACGGACGGCGCTCGATGCCCTTCCAGGGCGGGCTGCATTGCATCGCGCTGCCGACCAAGCGCACTCCGGGAGTCTCCTCGGGCGGCAGTGCGTTGCCCGTCCAGGACTGCTCTGGGGTCTTCGCCGTGGACCTGAACGCCTTCGCCATCGGTGCGCTCGGCGGCACGCCGAGCCCGGCCCTGCTGCTGCAAGGCACGCTCGTCGACTGCCAATTCTGGGGCCGCGATCCGGGTTTCAGTCCGCCAAGCGACACCACGCTCAGCGACGCGCTCGAATTCCTCGTCGGGCCCTAGATCCGGCTCGCGCGGAGTCGACTCGCGACGGCGGCTCGTCGAAGCGTCGCCGTGCGGTTCAGGGCGAGCGGCGCAGACCCTAGACTGCGCGCATGTCCACGATCGACCAGCGCGAGCAACTTGGCTTCCGGCTTGCCGAACTGCCGCGGTGCGCGCTGCCGCGGCGCGTACTCGTCGCCGACCCCGAGCACTTCGATCTCGAGTACGCGATCAATCCGCACATGCGCGACGAGCACGGGGCGTTGCGTCGCGTCGATCGCGCTCTCGCCCGCCGGCAGTGGCAGAGTTTCGTCGACGCCTTGCGCGAGAGCGGGCTCGAGCTCGACGAACTTCCCGCGCTGCCCGGCCAGCCCGATCTCGTGTTCTGCGCCAACCAGACGCTGCCGATCGCGCGCGACGTCGCGCCGGACGGCGTGGCGCGCGTGGTGCCTTCGCGCATGGCGCATGCTCAGCGCCGCGGCGAGGTCGCGCACGTGACCGCCGCGCTCGAGCGCATGGGCTACCGCGTCGACGCGCCCGCGGATCATGCGCCGATGGAAGGCATGGGCGACGGTCTGTGGCATCCGGGGCGGCGCCTGTTGTGGGCCGGCGTCGGGCCGCGTTCCTCGCGCGCGGCCTGGGAGCAGATCGCGCAGCGCTATCGCGTGCCGACGCTGCTGCTCGAACTCGTCGATCCGGACTTCTACCACCTCGACACGGCGCTCGCTTTGCTGTCGGAGGACAGCTGCCTGTGGATTCCGCAGGCGCTGAGCGAGCGCAGCCAGGCCCTGGTGCGCGCGCTGATCCCGCGGGCGATCGAGGCCGACGCCGGCGAAGCGCGGCGCAGTCTCGCCTGCAACGCATTCTGCGCGGACGGCAGGACCGTGTTCATCGACGCGGGCGCGCGGCTCACGGCCCAGCGCCTGGAGCGCGCGGGCTTCTGCGTGCGCATGCTCGACAGCAGCGAGTTCCTCAAGTCAGGCGGCTCGCTGTTCTGCATGAAACTGCTGCACGGGCCGATCTAGAGTGTTCGAGGCCATGTTGGATGAGGGCCGGCGTCGCGTTGCATGCAGCAGGCCGCGCGCTGTGCTCGCCCCTCTGGACTTGGACCGCATTCTCCTGGAGTTTCCATGGACAAACGACGTTCTCGCCCGCTGACCCGGTTCGGTTGGACTGCACTCTGCTCGCTGCTGCTGATCGGACTCGTGGCCTGGTTGCTGCGCAGCGACACCACGGATTCGGCGCCGCCGCTCGCGGTGCACGCTTCGATTCAGGAGCCCGCGACGGGCACTGCTTCGGCGGAGCCGCTCGACGCGCTCGACGCCGTCGCGGCCGCAGGGCGCAGCGCGATCGACGACCCGGCCCCGGAGCTCGAGGCCGCGCCGGTGACGCCGCCCGCTGCGATTGTCGAAGCGAGCGAGAAGCCCGATCTCGAGGCGCGCGACTGGCTCGCGCTGCGCGTCGTCGACGAACGCTCGGCGCCGATCTTCGACGCCGAGGTCACGATCCGCGGCCTGCGCAAGCAGGGCAACGAAGGCTCCTGGTACGGCATGCGCGGCGGCGAGACCAAGGCGCGCACGGACCGCGATGGTCGCGCGCGCGTGGACTTCACGCGTTGGGTGGACATCGACGGCAAGACCGTGCGCGTGGACCTGGTGGTCACGCACCCCGACTTCATACCGTTCAGCGAGACGAGCTACCTGCTCGCGCCGGGTGAGCAGACCATCCAGCTCGGGCAAGGCGCGATGGTTTGGCTCAGCGCATGGCACGGCTCGCCGGATCGGGTGGTGCCGGAGTTGAAGATCAGCGTGGAGTGGTCCGCGCGGCTTGGTCAGGACGGCTGGACGCGCGAGCGCGACGGGCGTTGGTCGACGCTGCGCCTCGCTCCCGGCGCGCACTGGGTCACGGTCCGGCACGAGAGCGCGGAGCTCGGCGCGCTGGCCAGTGATTTCACGCCCTTCGAGCTCGGCGAGCATGCGCGCCTCGACCTCGCGCTCGAGTTGAAGCCCCTGGTCGCGCTGCACGGCCGTCTCGACGACTCGATACCGCGCCCGATCGTCAACGGACACGTGCAGGTGAACCTGCATGCGAGCGACGGCGAGATAGGTCTGTACAGCGACCACGAGGCGACTGTCGCAGCCGATGGCAGCTTCACGCTCGAGGGCTTGCGCACCGCCTCGGGCCAGATCATCGCGGCCTGCGACGGCTGGGTCTCGAAGCTCGTCCCTCCGCGCACGCTCGAGCAGACGCGCGTGCGCCTGCCCGAGAACGCCAGCGAGACCCAACGCATCGAGGCGCTGGCCCGCGCGCGCGAGAGCGACCGCATCGCGCAACCGATCGACGCCGCCGCGGGCGAGACGGTCGTGGTCGAGATGGAACCGACGGGCGTGCTCGAAGTGCGCGTGGTCGACGAGCAGGGCGCGCCGTTGGTCGGCGCTTCGGTTTCGGCCTCGCCCAACGTTTTCTGGCACGGCGTGGGCTCGCGCATCTTCCCCTGGCAGGATTGGCAAGCTGTCACCGACGGCAACGGCGTGGCGCGCATCGCCCACCTGCCTCCCGACGACAACCTGTGGTTCAGCGCGCGCACGGACAAACACCAGATGCGCAAGCAGGAGCGCGAGAACTACCCCAGCGCCGTGATCGTCAGCGGCCAGGACACGCGCGTCGAGCTCGTGCTCGAGCTGATCCCGTGAAACCCGTGGAATCGGTGCCAGGCATTCATCCACGCGGCCCGCGCGCGGCCGCGCGCGGGCCGCGTGGATGAATGCCTGGCACCGATTCCACGGGTTTCACGGCATGCCGACGCGCTCGAGGTCATCGCGCACGAGGGCTTGGACCGCTTGGGCGTAGCGACGGATTTCGTACTGCGCGTCGTCCTTGAGCCGCTGCTCGAGGAAGTGCATCACGCCCTGCAGCGAAACGGTCCAGTAGGCTTGCGTGTAGATGTTCTGCGGCAGCAGCATGCGCGCGATTTCCTTCGCCACGCCGCGCGCGATGCGTTCGCGGTAGAGCTCGAAGGCGCGCGCGCACTCCTCGTGCATCAGCGCGCGCTCGCGCGCGTGGTCGAACTCCGGGCCGAGCTCGACCGAGGCCTGCTTGTTGCCGTGCGGCGGATTGGCGCGCATCAGCGCCGGCACGTAGATCTCCTCGGCCCATTGCACGTAGCGGCCGGAGATCTCGTTCCACGAGCAGCCCTTGTCGGTGTCGAACATGACGTCGAAGACCTCGAGGCTGACGCTCTCGCCCTCGACCTCGTAGCTGCGCCAGCCCGAGCCGACCTGGTACTTGAAGGCCTGGCGGAACACGAACAGCGGCGCCTTCCAATGGAAGGTGTAGAACGAATGCCGGTAGGGCGAGGTGTGGCCGTTGGTCCACAGGAAGTTCGCGAGCTTCGTGTCGCTGGCCTCGAAACCGCTTTTCTGCTTCTCGTAGGAGATGCGCGCGGCGTTGACGACCTTCAGCGCCGGATCCTGCTGCATGCGATCGACGAGCGCGACGAAACCGATCCCGTCGTCGAGCGTCGTCAGCGCTCCCGGGGGCATCGAGACTTTGGTGACGGCCATGCGGCTAGTTTGCCTCCGATCGGCCGCGGTTGCACGAGCGAGAAGGCGCCGCGCGAGCGTAGTGCTCAGAATTCCCGCTCCAGGCGCTCCACCGCCGCGTGCGCGGCGCGCGAGGCCCCGCGGGAGTCGCGCGCGGCCTGCAGCTCGCGTCGAGCCTCTTCGGCGCGGCCGGCCGCCAACGCGACGCGCGCGCGGGCCGCGTGGACCTCGCACTCCAGCTGCGCCAGTCCATCGACACCGCGCGCGGGGTCATGCTCGCCGAAGCCGCGCGCGAAGTTCCACTCCGAGACCGCGCCGCTGCGCACGTCGTGCAGCAGTCGGGCGCCGCGCGCCGCGAAGGCCGCGTGATCCCCGCGCACGGCCGCCGCCTCGAGGGCACGCCGTCGGGCCTCGAAACGCACGCGCGCGCTGTCGTCGATCGCGGCCTCGCCGCCCAGCCCGATGATCGCGGCCAGGACCAGGCGTTCGGAGGCCTCCGCGGCCTCCGAAGCCAGCGCGGCCGCCGCCCGTGGGGGCGGCTCCACGCGCTCCGAGGCCTCCAGGAGGAATCGCGCGTCCAGTCCTCGCCAGCCCTCGACCTCGTCCAGCGCGCGCCGCATGCGACCAGCGCGGGCGAAGGCCGCGAGCAGCTCCAGCTCCGAGCGCCAGGTGAAGCCGACCTCGGCTCGGCGGCGGCCGGCGCAGCGAGCGTGGAATTCCGCCGCGGCCGACTGCAGCGGCAGCGCGAAGGCCGTGCGCGCGTCGAGTGCATCGACCGCGTCCGCCGCGGCCAGCACCGAGATCAGGATCTCGCGCTCCAGCGCGCGCTCGTCGGCCGCGCGCGAGGCAGGATCGGCGAGCGGCGGCATCGCCTCCACGCGGCGCAGGCGCTCCACCAAGCGCGTGTGCGCGCCAGCAGCACCATGCCGCGCCAGCACCTCGAGCGTCAGCGTGCGCAGGTCCGGATCGAGCCCGTCCTCCTCGAGCCAGGCGAAGAGCGCGTCGGCCAGCTCCGGCGCACGGCGCGCGCGCTCGCCCAGACACTCGACGGCGGTCAACATCTCGGCCGGGCCGGAGTCGCGCGCGCGCGCCACGTCCAGGAGACGCCGCGCCGTGTCGGGATCGTCGCCCAGGGCGAAGGCGCGCAGCGCGCGCGAGCGCAGGTCCTCGTCGAAATTCGCGTAGCCCTCCAGCAACGCGCGCAGCGCCGGCTCGCGCCCGGGATGCGCGGCCAGCGCCAGCGCGGCCTCCGCGCGCAATCGCGAAGGCAGCTCCGAGCCCAGCCACGGTTGCAGGCGCGCGCGGCCGGCGGGCATGCGCCCCAAGTGCAGGATGCAGGCCTTGCCCAGTTCGATCGAGCGCTCGCGGCTGATCTCCAGGCCATCGAGCAGCGCGGGCAGCGCGGCCTCGCCCGCGGCCAGGGTCAAGGCGCGCGCCAACACCAGGGCGCTGGACAGCGCGCGCGGATCGAGCGCGGACTCCGGCGTGCCGCGCGGGCTCTCGCGCAGCGCCGCCAGATCCTGGTCGAACCAGGCGCGCAGCGCATCGATCACCTCCGCGTCGCCGTGGAAGGGCGCGAGCAGCTCGGCGACCGTCGCGCTCGACGCTCGCGACAACGAAGCCAGCTCGAGCAGGTCGGCGCGGAACGGCCGCCAGGCGAGCTCGCGCGAGAGATCGCCGAGGCGGCGCATGCGCCAGGCACTGGAGCGGCGCGACCAGGCGCGCTGCAGCGCCTCCATCCACGGCCCGGGATCGGGCGCCTGCGCCAGGCCCTGGAAGGCCTCTGCGGCGACGCTGGAGTCGCGGTCCTCGAGCGCGGCGAGCAGGATTCTGGCGCTGCCGGGATCGCGGTTCTGGCGGAAGGTCTCGGCGACGACGAGCACGCAGCGCGCGCGCTGCTCCGCGGGAACTCCCGGCGCGAGCCAGACGCTGAGCGCATCGGGCTCCCAGGCCTCGACGCGGCCGCGCAGGCTGTCCCACAGCGCCGACGCCAGCTGCGGATCCCCGTGCGCCAGCGCACCCGCGGCGCGCAGCATGCGATTGGGCTCGAGCGCCTCGACCGCGCCCGCGAAGCAGTTCAAGGCGACCTCGGGCGAACCGGCGCGCGCCAGTCCGGCGTCCACCAGCCGCATGCCGATCGCTTCGCCGAGGTCGCGCGCCGCGCGCGTGAGCAGGGCGCGCGAGCGCGGTTGCCAGCGCACGGCGGAGTCCCAGTGGGCGGCCAGGGCGTCCAGCTGCTGCGGCGCGAGCCGCGCACCCTGGCGCGCGAGCACCGCCAGGCCCAGGGCGTGGACCGCCGGCGCCGCGTCGAAGCTGCCGCGCTCGTGCACGGCGCTGACCAATGCGGCGATCGTCGCTGCCTGCGGCGCGAGCTCCAGCCGCTCCAGCAGCTCGATCGCGCCGCCGTCCTCGCGCGCGCGCGCCGCCTCGAAGGCGCGCAACCAGGCCGCGGCCGCGCGTTCGTCGGTGCGCGCGGGCGAGAGCAGCCACTCCGCCAGCGCCAGTTCGGCGACGCGCGGGTCCGGATCGGCGCACAACGCCTCCAGCGCTGCCTCGTCGACACCCGCGCGGGCCAGGAAGCGCGCGCGCTCCATGCGCTCTTCCCACGTCGTGATCGCCGCCGCGCCGGACTTCGGCGGCGTGAAGCGCGAGCCCTGGTCCAGGCGCGAGAGCACGCGCCAGCTCCAGGCGCGCAGGTTGGGGTGCTCGCTCGCGCTCCAGCGCTCCAGCGGCTTGCGCCAGCGGGAGAGTTCCAGCTCCGGACGCGCGTCGAGCGCGCGCGCGAGGGCGTCGAGCGCGTCGGCGGTCGCCGTCCAGGGCAACTTTTCCGTCGAGCCCTCCAGGGCCTGCGCAAACCACGGCGCCGCGCTGCCGGGGTCGGCCGCGGCTTCGCGCACGCGCAGCTCGCGCGCGAACTCCCCGTTGCGCGTCTCGAGCTCGCCCGGCGAGCGATCCTGGGCCGGCGCGACCGAGACCAGCAGCAGGCCGCTCAGGAACAGCGCGCGGGCGAGCACGATGCGTGCCTCGTTTGTGCCGCCGGCAGCTCGTCGATCAGATCGGAGGCGATCAGCGCGCGCGCGCCCAGGCGCAGTGCGGCGAGGTCGCCGGCCAATCCGTGCACGTGCACCGCCGCGCGCAGCGCATCGAGGCTCGAGAAGCGCGCGTCGGGATTCGCGGCCGCGCCGGCCAGGTACGCGACCACGATGCCCGCGAGCACGTCGCCGCTTCCGGCGGTCGCCATGCCCGGATTGCCGCTGGTATTGACGAAGGCGCGCTCGCCGTCGGCGATCACGCTGCGGCTGCCCTTGAGCAGGCAGATCGCGCCGCTGCGCCGCGAGAGCTCCCGCGCTGCCGCGATGCGGCCGCTCTCGTCGCGCGGGATCGCGCGGCCGAGCAATCTCCCGGCCTCGCCCGGGTGCGGCAGCAGGATCGTGGTGGCGCCGCGCGCGCGCAGTCGTTCGGGCTCGTTGCCCAGCACGCCCAAGGCGTCGGCGTCGAGCACCAGCGGCCCGCGGAAGGCGTCGGCCAGCAGCGTCTCGACCAGCACGCGCGTGCGCGTCCCCAGGCCCAACCCCGGCCCGGCGAGCCGCGCGTGGTCCTCGCGCGCCGCGAGACGTTGCGCCAGCCCGGTTTCCGCCAGCGCGTCGCTGCTCCAATCCAGCAGCACGACTTCCGGCGAAGCACCGGGGACGCTCAGCAGCAGCTCGGGATCGAACGCCGCGAGCCCCACCAGGCCCGCACCCGCGCGCATCGCTGCGCGCACGCACAGGATCGCGGCCCCGGGCATCAGGCGCGAGCCGCAGATGCACAGCGCGCGGCCCGCGTCGCCCTTGTGCGCGTCGACGGCCAGCGCGGGTGCCGCGCTCGGCGTGCTCGCGTCGACCGCCGAGACGTTCACTCGACGACCTCGATGCGGCCGACCTCGAGGCCGGCCCAGTTGCGCAGCGCTCCGGCGCGCCAGGCCGCGAGCTGCGCGAGCTCGTTCGCGTCCAGGAATCCGAATCGCTCGCACAGCCCGAGCACCAGCGGGTGCAGGCCGCGCGTCTCGCCGTCGTCGATCTTGATCGCCAGCCCGCGGTCCTGGCCGCGGATGCCGATCACGTAGACGGCCTCGCCGCCGATCTTCGGGAACAGGCGCCCGCCGCTGGCCCGCGACAAGTCGGTGCAGAGTCGCCGGTGGTGCCCGGCGATCAGCTCGGGATGGCGGCCAGCGGCATCGAGCATGCGCTCGCAGGCCGCGCGCCGCAGCGGCCCCAGCGCTTGCGGGTTGGCCACGCGCGCGATCGCCGTCGCCAGCCGCAGCAGGGGCATGCGGAAAGTCGGCGCGCTGCAGCCGTCGATCGCGGTGTCCAGCTCGCCGAGCTGCGCCCCGGTCATCTCCCCCACCGCCGCGCGCACCGCGAGCTGGACCGGGCCAAGCGGGTCGAGGTAACCCTCGGCCTCTGCACCCAAATGACGGGCCAGACACAGGAAGCCCGCGTGCTTGCCCGAGCAATTGTTGTGCAGGGCGCTGGGTTTCTCGCCCCGGCGCTGCAGCTCCGCGCGCGTGCGCGGGTCGGTCGGAGGCTGGGCGCCGCAGCGCAGGGCGTCCAGCAACAGGCCCAGGCGCGCGAGCAGGCCCGCCACGGGCTCGGTATGGCAGCTCTCGCCGTTGTGCGAGGACAGGGCCAGCGCGACCTCGATCTCGCTCAGGTTGAAACGCCGGTCCGCTCCCGATTCCAGGAGCGGCAGGGCCTGCAGCGACTTCAGCGAGCTGCGCGCGAAGATCCCGGCCTGGACGTCGCCGACGCTCTCGATCACGCGCCCGGCCGTGTCGACCAGGGCCCAGGCCCCGCGGTGCTGGGACTCGACCCAATCGCCCCGCCAGACGCGCACGACTACCGGGTTGTCGGAATACAGGGCCTGGGAAGCGCCGGTCTGCAGTTGTGGTTGGGGCATGGCAAGCCGCGAGCGACCGCGGATTCTATCAACCCCCGCAGCAGCCGGGCGCGGGCGCTGCCCCAAAAGGCAAGGGCTTCGCGAGCGACGCGGAAGCCAACTCGCGCAGGCCTGCTACTATGAAGCAGCATGTACCGGCCTTCGGAACATTCGCCCAGCGATCCGCGTCGGGCCCGCAACGGCCGCTCGCGTTTCGGCGCCGGGCACGGCAGTCCCACGGCGCCGGCTCCGCAGCTCCAGGGCCTGCTGCAGCTCCACGACGCCGCGCCCCTGCACGGCGCATGGCTGGTCGCGCCGATGATGCTGCTCGCGCTCGCCTGCGGCTTGCGACTTGCCGTGCGCGGCCCCGATTCGAGCTTCGATCTGTGCTTCGCACTGCTGCTCGGCCTGGGCGTCGCCTGGACCGCGATTCGGCTCTGGGCACCCGCGCCGCAGGCGCCGGCCTGCCCCAACTGCAAGCGCCGCGCGCTGGTGCGGATGCAGGCGCTGCAGACCTCGGGCGCGCGCTGTCTGCATTGCGGCTGGCGCGACGAGGCGATCGACGCCACGCTGCTGGGCGTGCTGGTCGTGGTTCGGCCTCAGGTGCGCGGCGCTCTGCACGGCACACGGCCCGCGCCGGGACCGCGCGATCCACGGCCCGCGATGACGGACGAGACGCCGCGCCGCCCCGGCTCGCGCCCCGGACGCGGCCCCTCCGGCCGCGGACGTCGCCTGCGCTGACCCGCGCTCGCTTGCACCGCGGAGTGAATTGTCCCACGCTCCCGGACATCGAGCGCGCCCATGGCCAGTGAAGTCGAGCCCAACATGATCGAGATGCGCCTGGGGCGCATCGTGATCCGCGAGGACTCGGCGCCGCAGTACATCTTCCTGACCGAGCGCGGCGGCGCGCGCGGCTTCCCGATCGTGATCGGCGCGAGCGAGGCCGCCGAGATCCACCGCGTGGTCACCAACGCGGAATCGCCACGGCCGCTGACGCACCAGTTGGCGCATTCGATCCTGCAAGCGCTCGACGCCGACCTGGTCCGCTGCGACATCGTCGACCTGCGGCAGAACACGTTCTTCGCGCAGCTCGTGCTGCGGCGGCGCAGCTCGAACGAAGTCGCGATCGTCGACGCGCGGCCCAGCGACGCGATCGCGCTCGCGCTGCGCGCCAAGGCGACGATCCGCGTCGCGGAGTCGGTGTTGGCGCAGGTACGCACGGACACCAGCAGCGATCCGTTGCCGCCGCCGGAGCCGCCGGCCTAGCCGGACGATGGAAGCCGCACCGACAGCAGCCGTGCGAGCCTCCTGGAGAGTCCGCGTGGGGGTTGCGCTCGTGCTCTATGGATTGACGACGCTGTGGAGCTTCCGATGGGTGAGCGAGTCTCGCGCGAGCGACGACTTCCCGCAGCGCGACGCCGCGAGCGCGCTCGACCAGGCCCAGGCCCTGGTCGCGGTCTTCCTCGGTCCCTTCCTCGGGCCCTTCGCGCGCCACTGGCAGCCTTGCGGCATCGGCGACTCGCATCGATTCATCGTGAGCCTCTGCGCCCTGGCGCTCGGCCTGGGTATCGCGCTGCAGTTCCTGCCGCTGCCTGCCGGCCGTGGCGCGTCGCGCCTGCGCCTGTTCTTCTGGAGCCTGGGCTGGACCCTCTGGTTCGGCGGCGCTTACGCCTCGCTCCTGCACTGGTTCGGCTGATCCTCCACGCGCGCGAGCGAAGAGAATTGTCAGCGCGCCCGCGATCGGTGAGACTGCGCGCTTCGCGGCCGACCACGGAGGCGTGGCAGAGTGGCTGATTGCAGCGGTTTTGAAAACCGCCATACCGCAAGGTATCGAGGGTTCGAATCCTTCCGCCTCCGCCCTGCGTCGTTCGGGGACTGCAACCTGCGCGGGAAGCTCGGCTAGCAGCGCGCCGCGCGGTGTGCGGCGACATGTCCTCGGGGCAAGCAACATCCGGCGGCCGCGGGCCCTCGCGGCGAGCGTTTCTGGCCCTGGCCGGCGGCGCGTTGGCGGCCTGCGCAACCGGAGGCGGAACGGCGTCGCGGAGCTCTCGCGCGCTGCGCGTGCCGGCGCGGGCGAGGCTTGACGCTCACGGCAGGATCAGCCCGCTGTCGTACAGCGGCGGCTTCGACGTCAAGGCGGCGGTGTACGAAACCCTGGTGCGCATGGGACCTGATGGTCGGCTCGCGCCCGGGCTCGCACGCGCGTGGAGCGTCGAGGACGCCGGACTCACGCACGTGCTCGAGTTGCGCGAAGGCGCCTCGTTCCACGACGGCACGCCGGCGGATGCGCAGGCCGTGCGCCTGCACATGCGCCGCTGGGTCGGGCTGCCCGAGCACGGCTGGATCGAATCCTCGGATCGCATCACGGCGGTCGAAGCGCTCAGCCCGACGCGCTTGCGGATTCGATCGGACCGCGCCTGCGATCTGCTGTCGGATCTGCTGGCGATCAACCCCTGCGCGGTGACCGCGCCGGGCGCATTCGATCGTCAGGGCGTGTTCGAGAAGCCCGTGGGTTCGGGGCCGTTCCGCTTCGTCGAGTTGCTCGAACAGGGTCGCATCGTGCGCTGCGAGCCATTCCGAGCCGGCCCGGCCGCGGGCGCTGGGCTCGACTTCCACATCTACGACGGCACGGAAACGCGCGGACCGATCGACGACCTGCTCGCGGGGCGACTGGATGCCCTGGTCGACACCTGGGGCACCAGCGTGCCGCGCGAGCGTGTGCAGCAGCTGCGCGATGACGCGCGCTTTCGAATCAGCGTCGCAGCCGGAGGCAGCTTGACCTGCCTGACGTTCCGTCTGGACGCAGGGCCGACCGCCGATGCCTCGGTGCGACGCCGCATCCGCGCGGCCTTGGACCGCGAGGCCCTGGTGCGCGAGATCGAGTTGGGCTTTGCTCGAGCGTGCGCCACGTGGGCGCCGCCGACGGTCGTCGATTGGCCGGCGGCGGCTGCGCCCGGCGCCAGCGTGCATCGTGGCGCGTTGGCGACGCTGCGGCTGCTGCGCGCGGCGGAGCCGCAGCCCGACGCAGGCGCGGATCGTCGCTTGCACGAGTTGCTCGCGCAGCAACTGCGGCGCGCCGGCATCGAGGTCGAGATCGTCGGCGCGAGCCCGGAGGATTTCAGCGCGCGCGTGCAGGCCGGCGACTTCGACCTCGTGGTCTTGCGCACGCACGGCGTGCCCTACGACCCGAGCCATTCGATGACCTGCTTCCTGCCCGCTCCGGCGCGGCCCTCCGCCTCCACGCAGCGGCGCATCACGGGCGATCCGGTGTTCAGCGCTCTGGTGCGGGAGGCCAAGGACTGCGCGAGCGCGCAAGCGCGGCAGCAGGCGTATCGGCGCATCCAGGCGCACATCGATCGCGAGGCCGTGGTCGTGCCCCTGTACTCTCCCCAGCGTCTGGCCGTGGTGCGCAAGGAGTTCGGCGACCCCGTGCTCGACCATGACATGTATCACGTGGACTGGGGCTCGATCCTGGGCCTTCCCGGGCAGGTGTGACCCGCTGGAGAGTGCCAACTACCTGCACGGCCCCCACCGTCCACACACCCATGCGCACCCTCGTAGCCGTTCTGGCCCTGCTGCCGATCGCCCTGTTCCACGCCTGCGCGCAACCTGGCCCGTCGCCTGAGCCCGTGCAAGCCCCGCGAGTCGTCACGCTCCCGCCCCCGCCGCCGGACGCGGCCAAGCCGGTCGACGTTCCGGGCCTGCACAACGTCGTCACCTACCACGACGGGCTCTACTCTGGTTCGGTACCCGAGGGCGAGCAGGGATTCGAGTCGCTGGCGGCCATGGGCGTGCGCACGATCATCTCCGTCGACGGCGCGGCGCCAGACCTTGCCGAGGCGAAGAAGCACGGCCTGCGCTACGTGCACCTGCCGATCGGCTACGGCGGCTTCTCGAAGGAGCGAGAGTTGGAGATCGCGCGCGCGATCCGCGATCTGCCCGGTCCGACCTACGTTCACTGCCATCACGGCAAGCACCGTAGCGCGGGGGCCGCCGGCGCCGCGGCCGTGGCCTTGGGCTACCTGACGCCCGATGCGGCGGTCGCGCGCATGAAGGTCTCGGGCACGGCGCCCAATTACACGGGGCTCTACCAGTGCGTCGCGGACGCCGACGTGGTCGACAAGGCTGATCTGGACCGCGCATCCGCGGAGTTTCCCGAGCTGGCCCGGACCAGCGGGCTGGTCGACATGATGGTCGAGATCGACGAGGTCTTCGACCACTTGAAGGCGGTCGAGAAGGCCGCGTGGATGGCGCCCGCCGAACATCCCGACCTGGTGCCCGTGGCCGAAGCGGGCCGGCTGGAGAACCTGCTGCGGCGCTTGATCGACGATCCGGACGTCAAGAGCAAGCCGGCCGAGTTCCACGCTTGGCTGAAGCTGTCCGCGGACAACGCGCAGGCGCTCGAGGACCAGTTGACGAGCGCTCCCGCGGCGGCGGAAAAACTGAGCGCGACGTTCAAGCTGATCGGCGCCGATTGCAAGCAGTGCCACACGAAGTACCGCGACTAGGCGCTGCGTCGGTGCAGCATCAGGCTGCCACCACGACGATCGGCGCCGTCGCGCTCATGGCCCGCGCGGCATCATGAGCGCAATGCTGCGAGGCGTTGCGGCGGCGGGCTGACTCAGCGCACGGCCCTGGCCGCGCCCGGCGCATTCAAGCCGTACCCGTCGGGCCGCGCGAGCAGCACGATGCGGCCCGAGTAGCCCGAGCAGACGATCTCGTCCGTGCCGTTGCGGCCGTCGACCTCGCCCGCGGTGATCCAGTGCCCCTTGTCGCGGTCGGTGAAGATCGTTTCGACGCGCCAAGCTGCGCCCTCGCGCGTCAGCAAGTCGACGTTCTTCGAGTAGCCGAACACGGCGATGGTCTCGGCCGTCGGATCGGCGTCGAAGCGGCCGGCGCAGACTCCGCGCGGTCCGGGAGGGCCGACGTAGACGATCTCGTGCGACCAGGACTTGTCCGCCGCGCGCGCGTGCCTGCGGATCAGCCCGTCGTCGCTGGTGGAGTAGAGCACCAGCGGCTCGCCCGCGCGCGCGGGTTTCAGCGCCACGCGGCCCAGGCCCATCGGCGCTTCGAAGATCGTCTCCCAGGTCGGGCGGCCGTTGCTCCAGCCGAGCAGCCCCAGCTTTCCGTGGCGACCGATCGTCGCGATCTGCACCGGCGAACTCGTTCCGTCGGAAAGCACCAAGGCATCGCGAATGCGGCCGGGAAGTTCCTCGACGAGCTCGAGCGTGAAACCGTCGCGCGCCGCGCCGTGCGGCTTGCCCAGGTACAAGCCGCCTGGGCTGGTGAACACGAGCAGCTCCATGCCCGGATGCGTCGCATCGACATCCGCGGCGGCCACAGTGTGGATCTCGCGGCCGGGCACGCTCGCCACCAGCCGGTTGTCGAGCAGCGTGCTGCGGTGCGCGACGACTTCGTACAAGTTGCCTGCCTGCGAACCCGTGTAGAGCTCGCGGCCGGCGACGCGCTCGTCGACGTCGGCGAGCGCGAGGCCGCCGAGCCACTTGCCGTCGGCGATGCTCGTGACCGGCGTCCACTTGCCGCTGTAG